>Ga0123340_1002541_pt1 | contig 16568 bp, 8 predicted proteins | sample SirMexnodulemix_FD_89961 | JGI IMG/M metagenome (GOLD analysis project Ga0123340, IMG submission 89961) | Root nodule microbial communities of legume samples collected from Mexico - Siratro Mexico nodule mix | ecosystem: Host-associated > Plants > Roots > Nodule | place: Mexico: Nepantla... | reverse complement strand
GATAGATGATTTTTTTTTTTTTTTTTTTTTTTTAATTTTAATTTTAAAAAATTTTATTTTTATTTTTTTAATAATTTTTATTTTTTTTTTTTTTTTTTTTATTTTGTCTAATCTCATTCTTGTCGGAAAAGTTTTATTTCATCCAACTTTTACCTTTACTTCCATTCTCTCTCAATAAAAACAACTAGTAATTGGAATCACAAAAGGAACAGAGAGAAGGGTAGCCTGATCTAAACACATAAAATTAGAATATTTTATTCACCATGTTGGTTCTTTCTTTCTTACTCCCTTGGAATCAATTGTTGCACTATAAAAAAAATTGTGATTCATTTTAAAATAATACTATAAAATGCAAGATTCCCCCATATGCACAGCATTGGCAGAAATTATACCTGTCTTTTTCCAGCTAGCATCAACAACCACTATTTTCAGAGCTTCATCATGACTGCCTTCTGTGAATTTTCTTTCTAATAAAGGTTCTGATCTGAACACTAATTGCTTCTCGGGATACATGAATTACATGCATTTTCATATTTTTTTCTTAATTTTGTTTATTTGTATTATACGTGTTCATCTCCTTCAATTGCCTAAACATGCAATGGACCGCGTGTCAAACACTGGAACAGGGTTGGTAACATTTTCATATCAGTCATTTACTTTCCACATTCCACATACTTTTGCTACTTTGATCTCTTAAGCTTTCCAAATCAATGGTTATGTTATAATTTATATAAACTAAGTTCTTTTCTCTATTTTCAAATCAAAATGGTTATGACCCTGGTTGTGATTTTTCGATTTCTTTGGTGTTTGGTCATTGCTGTTAGTCTTTTTAGTGATTTTTTTTTAAAAGATGTTTCGTGAAACTACTTTTCCTTCACCAGCTTCCCTTCTTCCTTTAAACAAGTAATGGTTTGCCAAAATATTTTTTTATACTCAGCTTGAAGTTTTATGTACACAAAACAATTTCTTTTCACATTTTTTGACTTTTGAAACATTGGCTAATAAGTAGGTAAGAACTAGACGAGCTTTATACTTTCAAGTTATCAGGTTGAAGTTCGGCGTTGTATAAATTCACCTGTTTTTTTGGTTGAATTGGCACGTATGTTAAAGATTGTGATTTTTTTCATCATCATATTAGTACTAAATATTAGTGGTGGTTAACAATATTAATTTTTATGAAAATAATTAAAGAATATGAACAACTTTTATTTTATCTTTTTAAGAGGTCAGTCTATTTTTAACAAGAATATGTTGGTAACATTACATCGGCAATTCCTAGATATTTTGCCTTGTAAAATGCTTTTATTTTGTTTGGTACTTTGTGTGTGGAAGAGGGGTTTATAGAGTTATTAGGTTATAAGTTGGAGAAGTCTTTGTCTTTTTAATTCTCCTTCCTACAATGTCGGTTGAAAGCTTGATATCTTAAATATGCGAGAATTCCAAGAAAGTTAATGGATGTAACCCTTACTGTCCTAAATTAAGGAATTTAGTTGGGCACTGTTTATAAAAATACTATCACATAATAGTTTTGAAATTACAAACTTAATAATATTTTTTTCTTAACTTTGGACATGAACCCTAAATCTCAATAAAAATATAGTTATCACTTTTAAATAGAGTACACAAGTGAAGTACCTAAATTAATTCATGATGCCTTTTGTTTTACAATGAAACTGGTTTCTACTCTTAGCTCCATCCTAGTTTGACATAGCTTCTCTCCTCTTATTACTGTCCCCATGTGCATGTTCTACAAATAGAGAGCTAGTATCTGTCTTCATTGAGAATCATAGAGTTCTAAGAACATGACATGTCTTTCCCTTATATTAATCTGGTCCTATGGTCAATATTTTCCAAGAAGCAGGTTTCGAGGTTAACTATGTCTTGGCTTTGGTCTTAACACACCACTCAAGGATGCTTTCGTCTATACCTTGATATAGGAGTTGCGTTCATTGATAGGTAAACTAATTTAACAATGAGTGTATTTCAAGTTTCAACATCTTTAAGAAGATCCTCGTTGATAACAAGAAACGTAGTTGTTGTCATTTTTTCCTATAAAATCTATATTCATATGTTTGGACTTGTTTCAATAACCACACCACAACACACATATCAAGCTTTGAGGTCTGATTATCTGAAATCTACACAGTGAAGGATTTAGCTATTGGAGGCATAGAAATGGCATACACTGCAGTTGCTATGCCTACCTCTCCAGCAGCTACCACTGCAACAATGGAAATTGCAAGAGAGAATAATGGTCTTCGTCGCTCCCAATCCAGCAAAGAGCTATGCACAAATTCTATTATGCGGAGGTCTTATTCTGACAACCACCTATGTTGCTCCATCAATCGCATGCAAGCCACACCAGTGACACCAAAACTCAAGAGCAATCGGTCAAGGGGAATTTCCCCATTTCAATTTTCAGGCTCCATTCTTCCAAATTCACTGCGCTCCTTCTTGTTTGACCCAGAAACAAGCAAGAATATAGATGTGGAGGAGAAGGAGGTAAGCATTGAGGAAAACATGGTGGAAAGCAGCAAAGAAGAGAGAGTAAACAGAGCCAACTGGGTGGAGAGGCTTATGGAAATCAAGAAACATTGGCGAAATAGACTGCCAAAAGAAAGCATGGATCCAGATGAGATATGCAACGACAATAACTACGAGGAATGTGAATGTGATGGAGATGACGGTGTTTGTGTGGTGGGTGAAGAGGAAGATGAGGAGGAAGTGACATATGATCGAGACTCATTCTCAGAATTTCTGGTTCAAGTGCCATGGTCTGATACCCAACTGTACTCTCAACTTGCTTTCCTCTGCAACATGGCCTATGTAATACCTCAAATCAAGGTAAGCATTCACCAATTGTAGGATAACTTATCAATTTCTTTTCAAGATCTGCATGTGCTTTTTTATTTTGTTTTTGCATGTATGAATAATCAATGAAGAAACAGAACCAAACAACAACTATTGTCAATGATTTGCAGGCTAAGGACTTGCGAAGATACTACAACCTTCAATTTGTGACATCTTCTTTAGAGAAGAAGGCCATAGTGGCTAAGTTAAAAATGAAACTTGACCAGGATTCCACTCGCGTTCCTATAGATGACTCCTTAGCCTCTCAAGGTACCACAAAGAAAGGCAAAGAAAATGCACAGAAGCATCAAATCCAACTTGCTTACGATATCGCTACCTCAGCTGCCTCGTATGTTCAATTACGAGCTAAGGATCTTTTGTACCTTGCTGCTAACTCAAAAAAGAGTGAAAATGAAGAGTCTAACCAAGGAGGAGAGTCACCAAGAGAAGAGCTGGAAGGCACTTCACGAGATTACAAATCAGAGGTTGCTGCTTATGTAGCAGCATCCACAATGACCGCAGTGGTTGCAGCAGGGGAGAAGGAAAAACAAGAAGCAGCAAATGACCTCCAGTCACTTCACTCCTCACCTTGCGAATGGTTTGTTTGTGATGATCCCAGCAATCACACTCGCTGCTTTGTGATTCAGGTAATTTCTCAATCACCCTTTTGCTATTTTGATCTGTACCATAAAGTTGAAGTTTGACCCTTGAAATTTTGTTCTATCTTGCAGGGGTCAGACTCCCTGGCATCTTGGCAAGCAAACCTCTTTTTTGAGCCCACAAAATTTGAGGTGGGAATAATTCTTGTTCAGTTGCAAATTTCATATCTTGAATTTGGTAAGAAAAAAAAACACCAAATCACTCGTGATGTGTTCTCTTGCAGGGCACAGATGTACTTGTTCACAGAGGAATCTACGAAGCTGCAAAAGGAATATACGAGCAGTTCATGCCGGCAATAATGGAGCATTTGAAGAGACACGGGGATCGTGCAAAGCTTCAATTCACTGGGCATTCCCTCGGGGGCAGTCTCTCTCTTTTGGTTCATCTGATGCTGTTGACTAACAAGGTTGTGAGTCCCTCCACTCTCCGACCAGTTGTGACTTTTGGCTCACCATTTGTGTTCTGTGGAGGCCATCAAATTCTCCATGAGCTAGGCATAGACGAGAGCCACATCCACTGTGTGATGATGCATAGAGATATTGTTCCCAGGGCCTTCTCCTGCAATTACCCCAATCATGTAGCTTTAGTCCTCAAGCGCTTAAACAGCTCCTTTCGCTCACATCCTTGTTTGCTCCAAAACGTAAGCATCATCATTCTATCAATTTTTCCATAATAAAAAAAAAAAAAATCCAAATTTATTCACTTAATTTTCTTCGGAAATTTTTCAGAAGCTGTTGTACTCACCACTGGGAAAAATATTCATTCTGCAACCCGATGAGAAGACGTCTCCTCCGCACCCTTTGCTCCCTCGAGGAAGTGCCTTCTATGCCCTGGACAATACCAAACGTGGATACTCTTCAAGTGTTCTTAGAACCTTCCTGAATCAACCACACCCCATTGACACACTGAGTGACCCAACAGCATATGGTTCAGAAGGCACAATTCTGAGAGACCATGATTCCAGTAACTACCTTAAAGCCGTCAATGGAGTCTTGAGGGAACATTCTAGGATTCTCCTCAGCAGAGTGAGGAAGCAAAGGATTAATCAGCTGTGGCCACTTTTGACATCACCATCTCCACACTCATGGAGCCATGAACAGAACTTAGAGAGATGCAGCCTGATGACAAAGGAGATAGTGACAGGGGTTTGAAAGATACAAGATTAGCAAAATTAATTAAAATCAAGGAATTCATTAGCAAAAGACTTCACTTTGTTTTATGTATATTTCTAAATTCTAAATAACTAGTGTAGCGTGTATCTGGTACTCCGTATTGGAAAACCTTGTGCATACAAATGTGGATAATTCCTATAGAAAATGCAAGAAATATTTACATAGATTTTTCATACATAGTCAAAAACTAGGACAAATGCAAATCACTTTCCCTAAATGGAAAGGATAATTTTTCCTTATGAAAATAGAATAAGGGGTTTAAATTAGCAGCATAAAATAATACATGGATGATTATATTATTATTATTATTAAAATATGTTATTATGTTCTGTGAAATGATATAGGTTTGAAGACTAAAATCCTCAAAACATTTTCATGATTCAACCATTGGGGTCAGGTTATGAAAAACAGTTTTATTGGAAAGTAATGCAGAAGAAAGTAAAAAAGTGGGTACAACAATGTCATATATGCCAACAGAATAAACCATTACTTCAGTTACCCGTTGAAATTGTACAATCCTTATCTATTCCTGATCTATTGTATTGCTAAATCTAACTTTATGACTATTATTTTTGTGAAATTGATCGATCAACTAAGTATGTTCATTTTAATAGGAGTTGTTAGTAGTAGGACGATGACTTAAGGTCAAGATCAAGTCTTAGAGAAGATAATAATTATAGTTATTTTATAAAGTCTATTAGGTAGAATTAGAACTCTTTTATTGCGTTTATATATCTAACACTCGTGTTTATTTTTTTTTAGAAAAATATATAAAAGTTTGAAAATTGTTTTTAACATACTCCTATTGAAATCGCGAATGCAGTCTTTATAAAAAAGTTTATATTAAAAAACAATTACTTTTTTTTCTTGGTTTACTGATGAAATAAATCATATAAAAAATATTAATATTTCTCCGGAAAAATGTTTTTTGAAAGCTGCGATCTCCAGTAGTGTTTTCAACTCATAGCAAAACCTGTAATTTAAAAAAAAAAAAAGGTTTTAAAACTAGAATACAAGGAGTAGGAGAAATGAACACCAATTCGAAAATTTGCAATACTAGAGTTGTTGGCTTTACTTGTCAACTTTCTAATTTTTATTAAGTCCATAATGAGGCCCATTATTAGACACCAAAAAAGCCCATTAAGAAAAGAAAGATTTTTATTATATTTTCCTTTTCCATTTTCAATTTTCTTCTCCCTGTTTCTTGTATATCTCTCTTTCTTTCTTCATTACCCTGTTTCTTCTTCTTCTTCTTCTCCTCTCTCTTATCCCCAGATTCTGTTCTACCATCCTCTGCTTTCCAATAATTTCTCCATTTTAAAGAACATTAAGGAAAAGAGCACAACACTCTGAACTATTAATCTGCATTTCGAACCCTTTCTCTCTCCGACGCTCTGTTTTTGATCGGCGCCCATTGGATTTGATGCCCACCATTGCGTTTCCATTTTTGCCCTTTGCGTTTCTGCCATCGCTGGTGCTGCGCCCACACTCGAACTCTTCCGCAAATTGATTCACCACTTTCCGTTAGGGTTTTAATCATCTCAACTACTATACTGTTATTTTCAAAATAACAAGATAAAAAAAGGAGAAAAAAACCCTTAACATTTCTGATTCATTTACTTTTGTTTCCGTATTCATTGATTACTAGCTTTCGCCCTTTTTGGGATTCAGTTGATATTAGCTGTTGTGCACTCTGATATCGTGTTTGTGTTAATTGGAAACATACCAAGAATTGGTTAAGTCGTACTTTGCTGCTCCTGCTATTGAGAGAGATTAAAATTCCCGTGTTGTGTTGTTTGTTCTGCACTAGTTCTAGCTCATTAGCAAATTTTCCTCTCATGCGTTGCCTCAGCTAGTGGTGTGGTAGTGTATTGTTGGGTTGGGTTTTTAGGTTTTTGGGAAGAGTTTTCAACGGGAAAGCTTAGGGTTGCATGGGCGAGCATGAGGATTGGGCACAGCCACCAAGTGGGATATTGCCTAATGGCTTGATGCCCAATGAGGCCGCATCGGTGATGCGAGTCCTTGACATGGAGCGGTGGTTGAAGGCTGAGGAAAGGACTGCTGAGCTAATTGCCTGCATTCAGCCCAATCCGCCCTCCGAGGAGCGCCGCCATGCAGTTGCAGACTATGTGCAGCGCCTGATCATGAAGTGCTTCCCTTGCCAGGTGGGTCTTAATGATTTCATGTGTGCAAACTAATAAGTTATGCCCACTTTCCACAATTGGAAATGATTGTTTGGTCAAGAACTTTTAATTATGTATGCCACTATTTTAGCTGCATTGCCGAATGATGTTTAAAGTATTAAAGGCTTAGGAAAGACTGCAGAGTTAATTGCCTGACAGCATTCAGCATGATCGTTCATGATTACAGGTGTTCACCTTTGGGTCGGTACCCCTCAAAACTTATTTACCTGATGGAGATATTGACCTGACAGCATTCAGCAAGAACCAAAATCTGAAGGATGCGTGGGCACACCAGGTTCATGACATGCTCCAGAATGAGGAAAAGGATGAAAATGCAGAGTTTCATGTCAAAGAGGTCCAGTACATCCAGGCTGAAGTAGGTTTTCTTATGTAACACAGCATTTTTAGAATTGTTTATCTTTGTGGACGCTATATTAATAAATTATAGATAGATGAAATCAAAGATATGAGATTTTATTATGTATGTGATGACACTTTAAGTGGTTCTGTGTGGAGATTGATTGTTCAAACACTTTAGGGTTTATTATGAGACAAAGGGGGGTGAACATGTAATGTAAGTTCTTAACCAATACAGAGTCATATGACTTTCCTGGGTAAACCGTTTCTGGCCAGAAAAACCTGTTACTTGATTACCGATTGCTAAATTAACATTGAACTTCAGAGTTTTGGTTGAGATGTGGTTACCACATGTTCCTTATTACTGAAAGCCAAAACGTGAGCTATAAGCTTTTTGTTTTATAATTCTTTTCATTTTCCTGGCTTTAATTTAAGTTGGTCTAAGATTTTGTGTTGGCTTTGGCCAACTAATCGATTGTAGAATTTGTATTTTACTTGCATTGTTTTTCTTCATTTTTTAGGTGAAGATTATAAAGTGTCTTGTTGAGAATATTGTTGTGGACATTTCATTTAACCAACTTGGAGGATTGTGCACCCTTTGTTTTCTTGAGGAGGTATTTTGGTGAATCCTACTGTCCTAGAATTCTCATTTTGTCTATATCTTTGAATTTTAACCCTGATACTAAGTTTTAATGTATTGACTAGAGTTTAATGTTTTTTCTGCTGTAGGTTGATAATTTGATTAACCAAAACCATTTATTCAAGCGTAGCATTATACTTATAAAAGCCTGGTGTTACTATGAAAGTCGAATACTTGGTGCCCACCATGGACTTATCTCAACTTATGCATTAGAAACTTTGGTTCTTTACATATTTCATGTTTTCAACAATTCCTTTGCTGGTCCTCTTGAGGTAACAATTTATAATTGGTGTTATTTTTTGTGTCATTTTGATGGTTGAATTGACTTGGTGTACCCTTGCTTTTGTAGGTATTGTATAGGTTTTTGGAGTTTTTTAGTAAGTTTGATTGGGATAATTTCTGTGTTAGTCTATGGGGTCCCGTACCCATCAGTTCACTTCCAGATGTGACAGGTAGTTACAATCTGATTAGTTCTTTAATAATGGTATAGCTCCATTGCTTATCGATTTCTTCCTTCCCCTCATCATTTTCCACAGCTGAACCTCCTCGGAAAGATGGTGGAGATTTATTGCTCAGCAAGTTATTTCTTGATGCATGCAGCTCAGTTTATGCTGTTTTCCCTGCTGGCCAAGAAAATCAGGGGCAACCATTTACTTCCAAGCATTTCAATGTTATTGATCCTTTGCGTGTCAACAATAACCTTGGTCGTAGTGTCAGCAAAGGTTTGTGAGGCTGAAATTTTGGATACAGCTCATTTTTGCATGTGTATAACTATCTCATATGATAAGTTGGCTTTTTATATGGACCTGATTCTGTTGCTGGTAGCATGTATATATTACAAGGTTGGAGGAATCAGTTAAAGATACATTGAAGCTATTGTTCCCCACTTTGAATCAGCATGCATGCTCATTTAAGACTTTAGTATTTTTCTCTTAAATACTGAACTACACTGTATTTATCTGATTAGAATGCAAGATGAAAATTATGCAAAGTTGATACATGCTGTGGATATATAGCTAGAATAATTATTTTATTGATATTATTAGTTTATTAGATTCGCTGAACCTCTGTCTGATTTGATTATGGCTAATACTTTCGTTTATGATGTGCATGAACCAGGAAATTTCTTTAGAATTCGCAGTGCTTTTGCATTTGGAGCCAAAAGGCTTGCTAGATTGCTTGATTGCCCGAAGGAGAATTTGGTTTTGGAAGTTAATCAATTCTTTATGAACACTTGGGTCAGACATGGAACGGGGCAGCGACCTGATGCTCCTTGTAATGACTTATGGCACTTGACGTTAGCTAGTCATGACCAATCACGTGGGTCCGAGAATCTCCAGAAAAATAGCAATAAAACTGAGAATACCTATAATCATGAATTTCAAGTGAAAGGGGTGCATACTTCACAGAGTGTTCTATCTCAACACAGTATATTGTCCTCTAAAAGTTTATCTAAGAGTAGTGGTGATTCTACAGCTAACAAAAATAATGCAAGGGATTTTGATCAGGTCAAAAGGGAAGCTAACTGTAATCAAGGTGCTCGGATTGATAAAGTACAGAGAAATGCTAAACCAAATAACCCATTCAATGATGTCCCAGGAAGGCTTTTATTTGCAAGAACATGTTCCAGTCCTGAGTTGACAGATTCTTACGTTGAAATTCCTAGGCAAGGAAGACATATAAAAGCCCTGGAAAGTGGGAAAGGACCAACTTCCTCTGCAAAGTTGGAGAATAGTCACAGGAGGCATCTTGATTCTGACATGCCTGCTAGTTATGCTGTTAGAATTGACGATTCATCTGGTAGGCAATTAATATCACATCAGGTTCTTGATAGTGGTGCTGATTCAAACAATGGGTCGAATAGTTATGACAATGAATCTGGCTCCGGAATTGTGGGTGAAGAGTTTGCTTCTGTTGCTGGAGTAGGTGGAACGCATATGATGCATCAGGAGGAGCAGGACCTTTTGAGCATGATGTCATCCCCCACAACTGAAGGTTTCAGTGGTCAGAATCAAATACCAGTGAATTTAGCCCCAGGTCACCTGCCACTTCCACTTTCCCCTTCCATTCTTGCATCAATGGGATATGCTCATAGGAACATGGGTAACATTCCCTTAATCGAGTCCTTCAATTGGGGTACTAATGTGCAATTTCCCCAAGGTTTAGTCCCTTCCCCATGGACTCCATATTTCCATGGCATAGGATTGACCTCAAATCCTGAAGATTTAATCGAAACTGGTAATGAGAATTTCAATTCTGTTGAAATGAGTCCAGCAGAAGCTGATAAAGATTTCTGGCATGAGCAAGAAAGGGCTGCTGCTAGGGGGATTGATGTTGATAATGGAAATTTTGAAATGCTTCCAGACGATAAGCGACATTCAACTTCTGGTGGATATAACTTTAAACCATCATCTCATGTTGGTAGCTCTAGTAATTCTGCCATACTTCAGCCAACATTTACTAAAGAAAATCGAGGTTCTAAAAGAGAAGAGCACATTGATAGTCCTAAATATCAAGATGGCAGAGGAAATGGTGCATATTTTGATGATAGAATTGCAAATCCAAGGTTGCCCAGTGAACCATCTTCAAGCTCATTCAGGAGTAAGACGTCTTCAGAAAGCTCTTGTGATGGACCGTCTGCAAAATCTTCAAAATCAACTAGGGAAAAAAGAGGGAAGAAAAGTACTTCCTCGGTGCCATCGGTTGCATATGGTAAGGGCAAGAATGTCTCAGATATTTCATCTAATCTTGTCGATGGTGAAAACAGACAATGGACACCTCTGTCACCTACAGCATCTGATATGTCAGATAGAAGCACTGGGCCACTGGCTGTTGCTCCTATGCATGTTCCAAGGCAGCCAGTGTCTAGTTCTGAAATTGTTCAGACAACTGGATCAGATTCTATGTTACCCATGGCTCCAGTGCTTATAGGTCCTGGTTCTCGCCAAAGAACAGGGGATAATTCTGGGGTTGTTCCATTTGCTTTCTATCCCACAGGGCCACCAGTACCATTTGTTACCATGCTTCCATTATATAATTTTCCTGCTACTCAATCTTCTCACGCACCAGCAAGCAATTTCCATGTGGAAGATGCAGATAACAATGACCGCAGTCAGAATTTTGATCCTTCTGAGGTGTATGATCAGCCTGAGGTGTTGAGCTCTTCCAATTCTGTGAGAAGAGCTGCTATTGACACATCAGAGCCCAAGCCTGACATTCTTAATGGTGACTTTGTTAGCCATTGGCAAAATTTGCAGTATGGGCGAATTTGTCAGAATTCACTCCATCCTGATTCAGTTAACAATCCTTCATCTGTTGTTGTACCTCCTGTTTATTTGCAGAGTCGTTTTCCCTGGGATGGTCCTGGAAGACCACAGTCAGCTAATGTGAATCTTTTCACTCAGCTTATGAACTATGGGCCACACCTAGTGCCTGTTGCTCCCCTCCATTCAGTTTCCAACAGACCAGCCAATATTTACCAACGATTTATAGATGAGATACCACGGTATCGAGGTGGGACAGGAACCTACCTGCCAAATCCTGTAAGATTATTTTCTTATTCAACTTGGTACTTTATAGTTTATACTTGAATTTGTTTTCCTACTATAATAGAACTTACAAGTGCGACTATATGTCTGTCTTGTAGACAAAGTAGTGGTTGTGTTCCTAAGCCTAAGGTCAATCTGCCTCTAGCAGTGCTTATTTTACCTTCTTTCCTAATTTATTTCAGAAGGTTTCTGTTCGGGATCGACATTCTACAAGCACGAGAAAGGGTAATCAAAACTATGATAGAAGTGATCAGCATGGTGACAGAGAAGGGAATTGGAATGTTAACTCAAAGTTGAGAACAAGTGGGCATAGCCATTACCGCAGTCAAGCTGAGAGATCTAGTTCAAGGCAAGAAAAGTTGGCAACGAGTGAGAGCCATTCTGAAAGACCATGGGGTTCACATAGACCTGATTCTTTTGTTTCTCACCAGAATGGGCCTGTCCGGTTAAATTCCTCGCAGAACAGTTCATCAAATTTGGCTTATGGAATGTACTCACTACCAGGGATGCGCCCCAGTGGGATATCATCAAATGGACCAACAATTCCACCTGTTGTAATGTGGTATTCATATGATCATAATGCTAGCTACAACACACCAGCAGAACAGCTCGAATTTGGAACTCTGGGACCTATGGGTTTCCCCAGTGTCAATGAAGTATCACTACTCAACGAGGGAAGCCAATCTGGTGGAGCATTTGAGGAGCAAATGTTTAATGGTGGCACTGCTCAACAATCGTCACCCGATCAACCTGCTTCACCCAAGTTCCGAAGGTAATAACTTTGTGTCCAGCCATTCGCCTTTTAGGAGAATAATAGATGTCTGTGGCAGCTTGTCACATTGATTTAGTTATATTATTTTTAGGATGGCTAGTATCCCAGTGCCTAATCTTTTAATCGTGTTATTTATCCGAAATATGTTTTCACGATTTACTTCAAATTTCCCTGGCGATGAAGTGCCTTATTTATACACTTTCTGAGGTGGTTCTTAGTATACTTCAACTGGACTGCTTTATCATGATATCTGAATTTTATGATTTTTTAACAGGGGGCTTTGATTCTATTGCCAGATCAGTGGTCAGGTGGAATTATTAGCCTAAAGAGGAGGAGGATTATCTTCCCTCGCATATCAAGACAGCCAGGCGGGGAATGTAAGTCGGGAAAACTTTTATGTGAAACCCGCCTATTTTTCAAGACGTTCTTTTTCGCACCCCACACTTCAAAAGGAAAGTACTTTTGCTCTACCTCTGATTCTTGTTTCTCGGGAATGCCCTTCGTTTATACCATCCCTCGTGTACACTTACAGGTGATCAACCCACTTTGTTTACATTTTTTCATCGAAGATTTGAACTTTGTTTTAGGATGAGGAACAGTAGTAGCAAAGAGGATGCAATACTCGGTGATTAGTTTTCGTTCAAGATTTGGACATCAGAAATATCACAAAACCCTAAATCACAAAACTGGGTTAGGTTCAGAATTCGGAAATGTCACCGTGTTAACAGTTTTGTCAGCTTCTCATACAGTGTTGTAGTTTAGGTCCTCCCTCTGGTAGATGTCTGAGTTTCTCATACAGCTTCTCAGGTTCAGAATTCGGAGAAGTCTGAGTTTTGTAACAATAACAATATCAAAATGATATTAGATGTCATTTTTATCTGGTTTCTCACCCTTTCTTTCTGAAGAAGCTTATCACTCAAGTTGGAAGATGGGGAAATCAGTTCAACAATGCTGTATGTAACAGATTATCCCGATCGCAAAAATGTAAAAAATATGAATAAGCTTAATATTTTTTTGGTGACTTAGTAAGCACAATGTCCAGGGCATTATACTCACATCCCCTAAAGTTTAACAACTTTTTCTCTATACACTTCCCTCTATTGACTATACAAAAATGCCTTAATTAATACAAACCCCTCCTGATTTGTTATACATCTATATACATTAAGTAGGATCTCGGAAAGTGAGTGCAACTTAACTTTTTACAGCATCATTGCTTATTTTCATCTGCATATGGGGCCTGTTGGTACTTGAGATGTTAATCTAAGCTGAAAATCCTTGTCATGTAAAACTCATAACTTGGTTAGGAATTATAGAACTAGTTGAATGTTATAGTCCAATCGAGACAATCCACAGAAAGCACATGTCCGTTGTGTGGTATTTCATGGGCTGACATGATAAAGAAAGGCAATTGAAGTTGATATGTTGCGGTCCTCCGAATAATTTGCCTAATAAGTGAAGGTTGGGTTAAATTAGTCATATACTTGTTGCACGACTAAAGGTTGGGTTAATTCAGAATGTATCTGACAATTGGATCTTGTGGTTTCTAAGTTGTCTCAGCCAATATGCACCCAACTTTGTAACTTTGTGGTGGCATCTGTCAAATTGGATGTCCGCTCTGTTACTTGTGGTCGCTACCGGCACAAGACTGTCTGCTATCATGTAATCACTGCAATTTTTTTGTGAATAAGACTGTGGCTGATTCCTCTTCCAGTCTTTTGCCCTTGCCGGAAAATCTCTGCATTTATATTGCAGGTTGAAGCTAGTAACTGTCGCAAAACTCGGGGAAAAAGATTTTATATTATATCAAAATTTCACAGTAAGAAAATAGAAGATTGCTTGAAAGTGATATTAAGCCAAGTGACAAGTCTAGACTGTTAAGTTAAAGTTCATAATACAAATCACAGTATTATTTTTCTTTCTTGTAAACACTTTTATTATTAGACCATGTCAGTGTAAATAGTTGATAGTATATCTAGTAGAAAGAAAAATATACAAAGAGTAACAAGGAAAATAAATCAAAATAGATAAGAAACACAAAAATTAAGAAAAAATAGTCTTTAAAATTGTTTAATTTATTAATACTATCATTAATAATACTGTTCTATTTATTATTATAAACCCTAAATAACTCATAATTCATTATGGATGTTTATAATTGACTAAGAGCGCACCGTACACGCAAGTTAAGCATAATATCTATAAAATAAATGATGTAACATGATGGAAACAATGTAATTTTTAACTTGTTTGGATCTTTTGTGGGAAAACATGAAAAGTGGGTCTCAGGCTGTGTTTGAGCAGCAATAGATGAAGGACGGTTACTGATTATTCTTGCACTGACATACATACATTAATTACAAGTTTATTGGGATCCGTAATCAAACAAGTTATGTATGAATTTGTTCAGCTTGTCATCCATGATTCCTTTATCAACTTTTTAGTTCATTAATTGTACCTTCCCCAGTGACAGAATTTAGAGTAGAAAAAAATGTAGTAGTAAAAAAAAAAATTTTGAAATAAAATATTTTTCTTTTATAAATGACTTTTAGTTTTGCAAAATAAATCTTAAAATAACTCATTCAGAGCAAAGAATATTCTCAAATAGATTTAAAAGTGTTTTAGAATAAATAATTCAAAATAAAGTTTAGATTATAAATTTTAAAAGTAAGAGAGACTATATCATGAAAAATATTTCTTCCTTAATATTTTATTAACAATATATTTCAAAATTTTCTTAATATATTATAGGTAATGTTTTTTAATAAATTGTATCATAAAATATTTTTTCCATAACATTTATTCAAAATATATTTCTAATTTTTTTAATGAAATAACATAAAATATTTATAAAATGTGTAAATTACACTTACACTCTTCTAGGATATATGTTAAATGGTATTTGAAAACTCTATAATTTAAAAATAGGTATTTACCCTATAGTTGTAATAAAATAATCTTCTGTTTTTAATTAGAGAATCACGTCTCTTTTATTTTAGTAGATAATATTCACCCTTCTTTTATTTTTAAGAAAATGATATGCACCTTCTTTATTTTATTTAAAAGTATTATATCGAATAAATTTAAAATAAAATTTAAAAAAATAAAAATTAAAGTTTTATAATATAGAACAAAGTTAAACAAAAAACAAAAAATATATTTTTTATAAATAAAATAAAGAAGGTTAATGTCATGTTATTAAAATACAAAAGAAACTATTTTCCTTTACCATTTTATTTAAATTTTGTAAAATATATGAGTGTGTAAGTATTTAAAAATTACAATGGGATACTTATACAAGATAGAAACATATACCTATTTAAAAATTATAAAAAATATAAGTACCATCGTGTTAAAAAATAATAAATATGACTGCATACCTTTAGAAAGATACGAGATTTAGTACAAGTTTAGTTTCTGAAATATAATTAATACACTTTTAAAAAATATAGAAAAGAAATCGACATATGCAGTCAACATTTGGTAGTTTGATGGGGTGGCCGACGAAAGAGACCAGTGACGGAGAAAAACAATCACAATCAAAAGATAAAGTTTAGGCAAAAGAGGGCAATTTTGGAATGTAGAACAAGCAAAACTTATGATGTCAAAAGAAAAAAAAAAGGAGTGAAAAAAAAAGGGTCTCAAATTATGTAATGGGATACCAAGAATGGGTGTCCAATCTAATTACAAAATAAGTAAAATAAAAAGCAAGAACTGAGAACAACTTTCTAAACACGTCAAAATCTATCTCTTTTCGTTCTAAAAGTGTATCTTGGACTGTAATTTACATTCTAGAATGTAAATAAGTTGCCAAGAAAAGAAATGGTCTAATATAGGTTACATATAATTCTAATTGAGGTGAATAAATCTAGTTAGGACTAAATTCTTTGAACACCCCTTTCTTTGAAAGGCTAAATGATATTCAGGAGCTTATTTTCTTGTATTTTTTAAAGGAAATGTGGCTATTTTGGTCTCTTGTATTTTCCTCACCTGATTTTTCTAGGAAAAGGACTACCCCGTAATATATTATTAGTATTAGTATATAATAATAACACAGTTCAACAAATTGGGGTATTATTTTTTCGTCTTGCATTCAATGCATTGGAATTTTGCATGTCTTGACGTGATGAAGAGTGATGACTTGACTCTTCTTACAGGGTAGACTTGGTCTCCCAAACTACCAAACCTTCTCTTCCTCTTTCTTGGTTCTTTCTCATTCTCTTCATCTCTCACTCCCACATCAATAAAAGCACCATCATTCCCTCTCTCAACTCTCAACTCTCAGAAGGCTACAACATATACATTTAATGAAACTTTCCATATTTAAGGTTGTTGTTTCCTCCTTCTTTTGTCAAAAAAAAAAAAAAAAAAAATTTTTTTTTTTTT
>Ga0123340_1002539_pt1 | contig 16569 bp, 18 predicted proteins | sample SirMexnodulemix_FD_89961 | JGI IMG/M metagenome (GOLD analysis project Ga0123340, IMG submission 89961) | Root nodule microbial communities of legume samples collected from Mexico - Siratro Mexico nodule mix | ecosystem: Host-associated > Plants > Roots > Nodule | place: Mexico: Nepantla... | reverse complement strand
TATGTTAATGTAGTTTTAAATATTATATGGAATTTTAATTAAAAAAATTAAACACAATAAATTGAAAAATATAAAATTAAAATATAGTAAAGTAAATATGGTGGAATAAACACTCTTTAAAATTTTCTCCTTCAGATAGCTATTTTAAGTCATAAGAAAATAATAAATGTATTTTCATTAGTTTTTTTAAGCCCTTCCCTTTTTTATATAGAATTGAGTTAAACAACTTTCATCCTCTTAAAAATTAATAAGATACTTATGAAAACGTATTAATGTACTTTCTCATTTAAATTTAAACTTAATTTCTCAGAATATTTTCTATTTCTATAAATAATTTGTTCATTAATGAGAAATTAGTATTAAATAAATTTAAAATCTCTCAAAAAAAACTTATCTCAAAACTTTTAACTAAAGAGAATATTTAAAAATAGAAAAAAATAAATAAATTGCCTCCATTTCATTAATTCTCTAATTTCAATTTTAAAGTAACGTTTAGTTAAAAAAAAATCCTTATCAAATAGAAAGGTAGTCTTCTACTATAGAAGACATTATATGCCTTGTTCTTTTTTATATAAAGAAGCTTATATAAATGTTAAGGGAGTTAGCCTCCTTAATAAGTTATTAAGATAATGTCAAGATTTTTTTTTTAATAACAAGAAAAGAATTGAATTAAAGGGCTCTTGTGTAGCAACCCTTATATAAAACTATCCAATCAAATCCCTTCATAAAACCAACCTATAGTATGTTGATATAATTTGTAAATCCTACTGCATTGCATTACAACTTTCAAATATGTCAGCCTCATAACATACCTAACCGCGAAGACATTTACAAAAATAACGTATAGGAGTTACAAAACAAAGTTGTTCAGAGAATACCTGCTCCTTGATATCAATCAATGAAAGTATTTCCGAAGCAAATAGATGAGGTAAAATGCTCTTATCCCATTCTCCGTCTTCAAGTTGTGTTGTATGCGAGCAACTATCTTGCATAGAGAAATAAATACAAGACAATAGACTGCCCTTACCATTAATCCTAAACTCGTAATATGCATTACACACACCCTTTCTCTATTAAACCTCTCTTAAAGAATCAACTGAGTTCATGCATCATTTCGAGAAGAAGCTTTGTAATTTTGATTCATTAAATTTAGCCCAAGTCTAGGCATGAAGTTATGCCAATGCAAATATCTCAACCTCATCAACCTGACCACTATTAAAGACAATCCTATTTATGTGATTCCAAATTTCCTTTGCGAACACCAACCACATTCCTTTCCATATACGGTCAGCTTTGTTACTCGTCCCTAATATAGAAAAATTGCAGAAGTGATTAACAATGACATTGCTTCTCATCGAAGTGATTCTTATGCAATTGTCACACTTAATCCACAACCGACGTGCAACCCCACTAGTAATTATTAGGTGTTGTATAGTTTCCACCTCCTTTTTACACAAAGGATATAGATTACACGACATTATCACCTCTTTGCTCTCAAGATTAACCCTAGATAGGAGTCTATCTAACATTGCCCTCTAACCATAAATCTTAGCTTTCCCAGGTACCTTGAGGTCCCATACCACCATAAAACACTCTACATGTGCAACATCTTGAACCCCCTTCAAAGCGTAGTACATTGACCGGACTGTAGCCATTTTCGTGCTCCCTTACCCAACACCATTCATTTTATTTATCTCTATTCCATTGGGTATTAGAAACAAGTTCCAGAAGCTGCCTTTCCAACACTTTCTCCCATTCAAACAATTCTCTCCTCCATAGTATCTGCCATATGAAGTCCTCCGGAGATCCATTCCTAAGTCACTTACCAAAATCAGTAATTAATATTCCATTTTCGTGCTCCCCTACCCAACACCATTCATTTTATTTATCTGTATTCCATTGGGTATTAGAAACAAGTTCCAGAAGTTGCCTTTCCAACACTTTCTCCCATTCAAACAATTCTCTCCTCCATGGTATCTGCCATATAAAGTCCTCTGGAGATCCATTCCTAAGTCACTTACTAAAATCAGTAATTAACATTCCTTTTTGAGCTGAAACCACATAAGGTCTAGCAAACTTCCTCCTTAATGTCCCCTCTCCCACCCACCAATCTTCCCAAAATCTAATCTTAGTTCTGTTACCATACTTCCACCTAAGCTTCCTATCAAACCGTTAGATTTTGTATGTACCTCACAAATAGATCCTAAGTCGTTCCGTCAATACGAATTCTTTTTATCTACCATTGAATTCTTCATGTCCCTCCAATTCCCGTATCTTGATTCAATAAATTCTCTCGAAACACCACCTTCCTCAGAGCCCAACCTCCACTTTGCAATAAGGGCAGCATTGAAAACCTGGATATCCCTAACATCCAGTCCAACCTCCTCCACAGGTAAGCATATCTTTTCCCATGCAACCGATGGAATTTTCTTCCCCTCGGAGCCCCAATCCCACAAAAACTTTATCTAAATCAATCTACTTGTCTTACACACTTGCTTAGGGCCACGAAAAAGGAAAAATAAAACATGTATCACACCTTATCAATTTCTTTAAACTTACATGTGTCACACCTTTGTTTCTATATATAATTTTTGACTCAGCAAGATGTCCTGCTTCACGCCTTTTCTTCAATATGCCATTTGTAAGCTATTATATAGTATAGAGACAACAACATCCTCAAACCTTTGATGTTTAATTTTGTAAATGCCTTTCCATCTTTGCATAATAATATATCATCACTTGCAGTTTCAAAGTGTAGAAGTTGACTTTCTGTTAGCTCTTATGTTTATGATTGCGCCATATTGTCATCCTTGTGAATTATTTCAAAGTTATTTTCTTGTTATTAGTAGGTTGATATTGTCATCACTAGCAGGTTCAAAGACAGAAGTACTACTCACTATATTTCAATCAAATAATAGAATATCTAGACAAAATAAAAATAAAATATTTCAAAAATACAAAAATAGCAGTTACGTGATCCTGATAATGGTAAAGATCAAACAATAGAGTACTTAAATGATAATAAAAAATATTTTGACTACTTAATAAAGCACAACATTTTAGTTAAAACTCAAAACATTTTGGTCGGTGTCAAGAACGAAACTCTGATGTGTTTAACAATACAACACTTGCTCAAACTTGATATCATTGTAGATTTTGCTTCTATTGTATTTAAGTTTTGACTATTCATTCAAAATGGACCTAAGATCTTTAGGACTACAACAATGAAGTAGTATACTTGCATACCTACTACCTTGAGAACTATTTTGAAAGTACAATTTTACAAAGAAATACAACACGACTATAATTAGTCAATTTAGTAATGACATGATGAATAAGGAAATTTTGACTAGGCTTCCTTACAAAATTAAGAAGCTAGAATAGCTGACTGAATGAAAGAACAAAGAAATAAAAATAACTAAGAGAATGACGAAAAAGAAAATGAAAGGTGAAGGTGAAAGAGATAGTAAAGGTGAAGCCTGTGTATTCTATGTAGACACGTTATCTGACTTGATCGAAGAGAAATTCTCATTTGAAGAGTTCATTCATAGTACTGCGAGAACTAGCTAGAAATTCTCATTTGCATGCCATAGATAGTTGATTCGAAGGAGTGTTTCAGTAATGCCTTTCGACAACCATACAAACTAGTTCTTTGTTCTATTCATGTTGTGTTTTCATGTGTTGAACGTTTGTACTGCCATAGACAACATCACATCATCACAATCCATCAAGGACCCTGAGACTCTAAGGTCCCAAGATGGTAACTTCACTTTGGGGTTCCTCACCCCTCAAAACTCCACAAACCGCTACGTTGGAATTTGGTGGAAGTCTCACTCTATAGTTATATGGGTTGCCAACAGAAACCAGCCACTGAATGATTCTTCTGAAATTGTTACAATATCTAAAGATGGCAATCTTGTGGTGTTGAACGGACAGAAACAAGTCATTTGGTCAACAAATGTGTCCAAAACATTATCCAATACAAGTTTAAAGTTTTCGAACTATGGTAAGCTAGTACTCATGGAAACCACAACAGGAAACATCTTATGGGATAGTTTTCATCAACCATCAAATACACTCTTGCCTGGCATGAAACTTTCAAGCAAGACAAAAACTAATAAGAAAGTATAACTTACATCATGGAAAAGCTCTTCGAATCCCTCTATTGGCAACTTCTCTTTGTTAGGATCCAAGTGCGAGTCTAAGTCCCATATTGAATAAAAATGAGAAAGTTAAGCAATATATAAGAAAGAAGACCCATAAACCTACTGCCTTAAGGTTTTGGGTTAAAGGTGGTGTCATTCCCTTATGTATCTTTGGCCCATTTCTCCTTCTTGTGAGATCTCCTCGGTTATGCCCCATCAGATTCTCCCAACAAGTGGTATCATAGCCGAAGGTTCGCACCGACCTGATGATGACGGACTCATACGATGGAGAGTGTAGAAGAGGGACTAAGAGCCGATGGTTTGCACTGACCTGATGGTGACCGACTCTATGAGGGGACTCTCACTTGAAAGGAAGATTGTTAGAAATCCAAGTGCGAGTCTAAGTTCTACATTGAATAAAAATGAGAAAGTTAAGCAATATATAAGAAAGAAGACTCATAAACCTATTGCCTTAAAGTTTTAGGTTAAAGGTGGTGTCATTCCCTTATGTATGTTTGGCCCATTTCTCCTTCTTGTGAGATCTCTCTAGTTATGCCCCCTTGGATTCTCCCAACAAGTGGTATCAGAGCCGAAGGTTCGCACCAACTTGATGGTGACCGGTGCATACGATGGGGAGTGTAGAAGAGGGACTAAGAGCCCGATGGTTCGCACTGACCTGATGGTGATCGGCTCATATGATGGGGACTCTCACTTGAGGGGGAGATTGTTAGGAATCCAAGTGCGAGTCTAAGTCCAACATTGAGTAAAAATGAGAAAGTTAAGAAATATATAAGAAAAAAGACCCATAAACCTATTGCCTTAAGTTTTTGGGTTAAAAGTGGTGTCATTCCCTTGTATGTTGGGCCCATTTCTCCTTCTTGTGAGATCTCCCCGGTTATGCCCCCTCGGATTCCCCCAACACTCTTCTGGGGTTGTTCAACGCAATGGTATTCTTGAAGTGTTCATTTGGAATGAAACTGGACCATACTAGCACAGTGGTCCATGTAATGGTGGGGTATTTACAGGGATACATGTCAAAATATATTAATGGTTTCAAAGGTGGGGTGATGGCGAAGGAAATATAGATATCTATTACACAGTGCCAAGTAAACTAGGATTTGTAATCTATATGTTGAATTCAGAAGGCCAATATGAACAAAAACGGTGGGATGCTGAGAAGAACGAAATGTTAATTAGATGGACTGGTAAAGTGTCAGATTGCGATGTTTATGGCATGTGTGGACAATTCGCAAGCTTTAATACATAGAGGAAACCAATATGTAGCTGCTTGACAGGATTTGAGCCGAGGAACAAGGAGGAATGGAATGGAAAAAACTGGACTGGTGGATGTGTTGGGAGGACACCTTTGAAGTGTGAAAGGGTCAGATATCAAAATAAAAGTACAGATACAAAGGAAGATGAATTTTTGAAACTGCAGATGGTTAAAGTTCTTGATTTTTCAGAAGGGTCTCCTATTGAGGCTGAAATATACAAAAGCAAATGCTTGGAAAATTGCTCTTGTCTTGCTTATTCTCATGATGATGAGATTGGTTGCATGTCTTGGACTGGGAATCTACTATAGACATGCAACAATTCTCAAAGGGAGGACTTCATCTATATGTTCGTGTAGCCCACTCTGAACTTCGTATGCTAACTCTGCTCCTCTGCTCAAACATTCAAAACATAGTTTCTATGGACTGAATTTCTTATAGTTTAAATTGAAGTTGTCCTTTTACTATAGATAAAGGGACAAACACAAAAGTCATCATTACAACAGTAGTAATGATAGCAATTGTGATATAGTTACTAGTGCATGTTTCACGTGGTTGGCTTCCAATCATTGAGGTACGACAACATCTTTGTTAATTCAGAATTAGTCATATTATTAAGGTTTAGTTTGTAAAGGAACTAAGCTTACATTTATATGTGTTTGTGACTTCAGCTAAAGTATGACAGTTAATTAACTCGATAAGGAAAGGAACATCAATGCTTTTGTACAATTTAATAATGGTAGAACGCCAGAACATGAAATCCATAATGTAATTGAAGAACTGTCACAAGTTAAACTACAAGAGTTGTTACTATTTGATTTCAGAAGGGCTGCAGCAGCCATAGATAAGTTCCATCTGCCCAACAAACTTGGACAGGGTGGTTTTGGTCCTGTGTACAAGGTACATGAAAAACAAGTTATTGAATTTGAATCGATTGTCATTTTTCTCATAAAACATTTATTTGTTTCTCAAGGGGAACTAGAAGATGGACAGGAAATAGCAGTTAAAAGACTTTCTACAGTTGTGATTTCCAAGCTTCAACATCGCAATCTTCTAAAACTTTTTGGTTGTTGTGTTGCAGGTGATGAAAAGATATTGATATATGAATACATGCCAAACAAAAGTTTGGATGTATTTATCTTTGGTTAGTTCTTTATCCCTCTATTGTGTTTTCCTCACAGACAATTCCAAACTTCTATCTTTTTCTTTATTTAGAAAGCATAAAATACTTAAGAAATAAGCAATTATGTCATAACTATTGAGCTTTCTTCATATGACTCACCTTCATAACTTGCATTTCCACCATGTGAACATTTTACTTTTAGATCCATCAAAATCTAAACTCCTAGACTGGAGGAAGCACACTAGCATAATAAAAGGAATAGATCGAGGACAACTTTATCTTCACAAAGACTCCCGACTAAAAATTATACACAGAGATTTGAAGGCAAGTAATATATTGTTAGATGAAGAATTAAATTCAAAAATATTAGACTTTGGTATGGCTAGAATCTTTAGTGGGACTCAAGATCAAGTCAATACTGGAAGGATTGTTGGAACCTAGCAAGTGTTTTTTCTTTCTCCAATATGAAAGCAAGAAAGTGTGAAGAATTAATATTTATATTTGAATGCAGTAACTACATGTCTCCTGAATATGCAATGGAAGGACTATTTTCAGAAAAATCATATGTGTTTAGCTTTGGTGTTTTGGTTTTAGAGATTGTTAGTGGAAGAAGAAGTTCAGACTCTTAGCCTTTTAGGATTTGTAAGTCTCAACAACTCATTTATATTACAAGAATGTTTTCCATTTGCTGATACAATACAACTTCTAAATGTTGACCCTTTCTATTCACTTTAGGCATGGACACAATGGAAGGAGGGAAATGCATTATCTTTAATAGATCAAGAAATATATGATCCTAGTCATCATAAAGATATCTTAAGGTGCATACACATAGCTCTTCTATGTGTACAAGAACTTGATGTAGACAGACCCACTATGGCTACAGTAATTTTTATGCTCAACAGTGAGGTTGTGCTTCCTCCTCCAAATCAATCTACATTCATCCAGCTTCAATAGATAGAAAAATAAAAACTCTAAGCATAAACAAGTACAGCTTCGCTCAATATAACTGTAGAAATGATTATAAACTAGTGTACAAGAAAGAAAATTTAACATCTTTGTCCATTGTACAAAGAGAGAACACCAATCAAACATAGAACATTTGTCTTTTAAATAAGAGTAATGTTATTTTTGACACCGCTTTCTTTTAAACCCCATTTAACACTGGTGTAATTTTGTCAAATCGTCTTACGTGGCACATATATTTTTATTGACTGAAGGTTACGCAGTGTGTAAGGGCTATTTGGTCCTTTGATGTGCAAATGGGTTTGGTTTAGGTATATGAAACAACGTCGCGAAAATGTTCAAATCAAACGCACCCTAAAAGAAGAGAGGAGTTGTGAGATAAGTGAGGCCTTTTGCAAAGGAAACAAGTATTGCGCGTTCGTTTGAGAATCGAGAGCGAGGACGAGAGGTATGGTTGCAGTGAACGGAAATCGTTTGGTATTCGACATTCGTAGCAGTGGTTTAGGAACAAAATCGTTTGGTGTTCAACATTTGTAAGTAGTCTCTTGATTGTGTTTTTGTGCGTTGAGGTTGGCATTGTATAGGGTGGTATTTGTCTGGCCATGTTGAAAACGAAAACACGTTTGCTGTTGTGTTAAGTTTTGATTTTTAGGGTTTGGGGCGCCATTGTTGAAAGAGAAAACGCTTTATTGTTACAAGAATAGTCATTTTTGAGTTATACAACGAAATAAATGAAGTAAGGAAGTTTGGAAACACACTTTTGTAGGGGAAAAAACTAAAAAGTTGCATGTGGTGTATTTAAGTAGTGGGTTTTGGATTGATAGGGTTTGAAAACACATGAACACATCTGACTTAGTGGCTGAAAGATGGATGAAGGTCTCCCCTCATTACAGAAGGTGTAACCTCTAGTGTTTTGTAAGGTCAGAATCACTTATTATTTTACAAAAACACATGTGGTTACCCCTTCTTTAATGAGGGGACATCATAGTTGAAGTTTTGGCGACTAACCTATGGTGTTTTTTAGTAGTGGGTTGCGGATTGATAGGGAATGGAAACGCATGAACGCATCTAACTTAGTCGCCAAAACTTAAACTGAGGCGTCCCCTCATTACAAAAGAGGTAATCTCTGGTGTTTTGCAAGGTCAGAATCACTTATTATTTTACAAAACACCAATGGTTACCACTTCTTTAATGAGGGGACACCATAGTTGAAGTTTTCGGGACTAACCTCTGGTGTTTTTAAGTAGTGTGTTGTGGATTGATAGGGAGTGGAAACACATGAATAAATCTGACTTAGTCGCCAAAACTTAAACTGAGGTGTTCCCTCATTACAAAAGGGGTAACCTATGGTGGTTTGTAAGGTTAGAGTCACTTATTAATTTAGAAAACATTTATCGTTACCCCTTCTTTAATGAGGGGACACCTTAGTTGAAGTTTTGGCGACTGACCTCTGGTGTTTTGTAGTAATGGGTTGTGGATTGATAGCACCATTTGTTTGATGTTATATGGTCTTATGGAATTGTTTTCGATTTTGCAGGATTACAATGACGTCTTTTGAGGTTGTTATTCATGATAAATCTGACCAAAACCCCCAAAATACAGGGAGGTACCTCGGGGTCAAAGGTTTACGAGATACACACCTATTACTACCGGTCGGGCTCGAATTTTGGAGGAAGCCTTAAACACTGAATTGATTCTAGAGCCTCGTAGATGCCTACACCTACAAACGTCGATCAAACTAAATACTTCAGTTTCATCGAAATCACGGCCACAAAACCGGAGAATGTATAGCCCTCAAAGATAAAATCGAAGCACTGATACAAGCGGGGCACTTTGCAGAAATTTGTAGCAAAAGGCAGCCGACAACAGTACGAACGACACCAAGACAGAAGCCCTAGGAGCAGAAGCCCTAGAAGGAGATGCCATAGAGGGAGAAGCCGCGAGCGAAGAAATAAAAGCCTTGAGGAAAGATGACACGGGGGAAGAACAAGCAGAGGTCGATTAGGGGATAGAAGCCTCAGGCACCACAAAGATACCGACAGAATAGTTGTCAATACCATTTCAGGAGGATTTGGTGGAGGCAGTCCATCACACTCGTCCCGAAAAAAGCACTTAAGAGCTATAGCAAGCGTCAACATGATTAGCCGAAGAAGGCAACGTAGTATGCCGAATATCACATTCACTGACCAAGATTTCAGGGGAATTGATACCCGGCAAGACGATTCAATGGTTATAACCATTGAACTAGCAAATTGTGAGGTCAGGCAGACACTGGTAGAGCAAGGGAGTTCAGTAGACGTCCTCTACTGGAGGACTTTTAAGAAGATGGGGCTGGAGGAGAATGAGATAATCCCCCTAGTGGAATTTTCAAGAGAAAGAGTAGATTTCAAAGGATACATTGATCTGCATTCCAAATTTGGTGAACCCGGCCGAGGACAGAAGATCATCTCTGTCAAATATATAATAGTAGATGTTAACACATTCTACAATGCGCTATTAGGATGACCGTCCTTGAACAAGTTAGGCGCCATAGTATCCACCCAACACCTCGCCATGAAGTTTCCATCAAAAAGGGGAGGAGTGTCGACTGTCCATGCCAATCAGAAAATGGTTCGAGAATGTTATGTAGCTAGCCTGAGGTTAACACCGATCGAGACAATGATAAAGAGAAATGTCAATCAAAGAATGGTGGCGTTAACAGACCTTGACCCCAGAGTCCACGATGAAGTCCGGATGGAACCAAAGGGGGATGTGGCAGAATGGTAATTAGGAGAAGAAAATCAAAATACCCGCTTGGGAGGAAACATCTCGGAGGACGAAACCAAAAGTATTAAGCAAGTACTGACAGAAAACAAAGACCTCTTCGCCTGGACGGTTGGGACATGCCGGGAATCGACCTCCGCGTAATGTCCCACAAATTGTCGGTTTGCAAAGAAGCAAGACTGATAGTCCAGAAGAAGAGACGAATGGGAGAAGAAAAGAGTAGCGACTGCAGTTGAAGTGGAGAAATTGCTAGATGACGGATTCATCATAGAAGTGTGATACACTACGTGGCTGGCTAATGTGGTGTTAGTAAAAAGAGCTGGCTAATGTATGTTAGTAAAAAGAGCAATGGGTAGTGGCAAATGTGCATTGACTACACAGACTTAAACAAGGCCTGTCCAAAAGATGCATACCTGCTTCCCAGCATAGACTGCTTGGTAAACAGAGCGGCCGACAACAAAATACTCAGTTTTTAAGACGCGCTTTCTGGCAGTAATCAGATCCCAATGCACGATCAGGACGTAGAAAAGGCAGCGTTCATCACAGAGACCTCAAACTACTGTTACCAGGTGATGCCTTTTGGTTTAGTGCAGGTGCGACCTATCAAAGACTGATGGACCAAATATTCAAGGATCAAATAGGTCGGAATATGGAGGTTTATGTGGGCGACATGGTGGTAAAATCTGGAACACTTGATCAACATCTAACCGACCTAAAGGAGATATTTGGACAACTCTGCCGCTTCGACATGCGCCTAAACCCAGCAAAATGTGTGTTTGGAGTGGAAAGAGGGAAGTTCTTGGGTTTCATGCTGACCCAAAGAGGGATAGAGGCCAATCCCGACAAGTGCTCAATAATCTTGGCAACGAGGAGTCCCACAAGCTTAAAAGAGGTACAAAGTCTTGTCGGAAGATTAACGTCTCTCCCCCGTTATTTACCCAGACTGGCAGAGAAAATAAGGTCGATAGTAAAAGCACTGAAGAAAGCCGACAAGTTTGCATGGAGTAGTGAATGTGAAGCTGCCTTCGAGGCAATCAAGACGGCCGTATCATCCACGCCCATTCTCGGTCGACCAACACCAAGAAGTAAACTCCTATTATACATCTCAGTTTCAGAAAGTGCCATTAGCGCTGCATTAGTCCAACATGAAGATCAAAAGCTAGTTTACTTTGTAGGAAGAGCGTTGCTAGATGTTGAAACCAGGTATTAGTTAATTGAGAAGGCTGCCTTGGCGGTCGTGTATGCCGCCCGACGACTCAAAATGTATTTTCAGAGCCATCGCATCACGGTCAAAATTGACTATCTGGTAGAGAAGATTCTCCTGAAACCTAATCTCGCAAGACATATGATAGCATGGTCGGTCGAGCTCTCAGAATTCGGATTAACATTCAAATCAAGAGAGCCAATCAAATCATCGCAGGACATATGATATCCCTAGATGTCAGAATACACAGGCAGATGTGTTGTCCAAACTAGCACTAGGTAAAGACAGGGGAAGATTTGATACCGTGATCCGGATAACCCTCAATGGAGCAACCGTTTCAGAAAAAGATTGCTTAAATGTCGAAGTGGTGGAAGACTGGTGAACTCCTATTATCAATGCCTTAAAAACCCTAGCACAAGGGCAGGCCATATCTGATGAAGCTCTTGCAAGAAAAATCACTTGATATGTCTTTGTAGGCAAAGACCTATACAAGAGGGGATTCACCACCCCCTCCTGAAGTGTATAAGAAACAAACAGGCCGAATATATGATGAATGAGCTTCACAATGGTGGATGTGAAATGCATTGCATCCACCGAACACTGGCCGTCAGAGTTCTATGTCCTTTCAAATGAATATTTGGGGCTTCTAATTATGATTAAAACTTATCAAATCACTTTTTTATAACTTTCTTAACACACTATTTTTAAGAGTAATAAGAAGTGTTTAAAAAAACTAAAACATATTTAAACCAATTTATCCAGATTAAATTCTATTCTTAGTTATTTATTGAACTTATATTTTTATGCAGATTTATTCCATTCACTTTTAAAAATCTTTCTTAAAAATGTTTAATATTTGTAAAATGTATATTACTTTTCTTTATCAGCAAAACATTAATCAAGGAAGCATAGTGAAGTGCTTTAAACACATGCCTACTATCTCTGTGTAACAGTAACTAATCCTGCAAAGAAAATAAATATTAATTATTATTTGTGGCATTTTTCATACTTTAGGATCTTTGCTGCGTTTTTTTTTTTGCAAGACTTCTAAGTAGATCATCCTAAATATGAATACTTAGAGATCTTGGGACATTCAAATATTCTTTATTGTGGGTTATGGGGATTATTCCTAACCGGATTCACATCAAAGAGTGTCCCATGAAAACTCAAAAAATAAAGCATTGTGGTTCAAATTTGTTTGCATTGTGGATTATATTCCAAGTTTACTTTACCTTGAAATTGTTATCTTTTGACTTACTTTGTATGATGAGACTTCAACTATATATGTTATGCTTGAATTTGAAATTAAATATAAATTTTATTTTTTGCTAAGTGTATTGAATGATGATTGATTGCTTTTAATATAGTTGGTAATAGATTGTTGAATTTGGATATATTGGATTACTTCATATGTTGGATATCTTGAATGTTTTATAAGGGGTAAAATGTTTAAAAGCAATTCAATTCAAATGAACATTTTGATGTATGAAAGATTACCTACGGATTTATTCACATATTATAGTTGGTGGGTAATGTGTACATTGACATTACCCACGGAATGGAATTGGTGAGTATTACCCACGGACTGGAGTTGGTGGGTATTACCCACGGACTGGAGTCGGTGGATATTACCTACGGACTGGAATTGGTGGGTATTACCTACGGACTGAAGTTGGTAGATATTACCCACGGCTTCATTTACCCACAGACTCAACTTCCGTAGGTAAATTACCTACACCCAGATTACCTACGGATTTTTGTCCATGGGTAATACTGATTTACCTATGGATTTTTGTTGTTACCTACGTATTTTAGCTGTGGGTAAAATCATTTTTTCTTGTAGTGGATATTAATTATTATTTGTAGCGTTTTTCATACTTTAGGATCTTTGTTGCGTTTCTTTTTCACAAGACTTCTAAGTAAATCATCCTAAATATGAATACTTAGAGATCTTGGGACATTCAAATATTATTTGTTGTGGGTTATGGGGATTATTCCTAACCGGATTCACATCAAAGAGTGTCCCATGAAAAGTCAAAAAACAAAGCAGAAACCCAAGACTAGAAGAATGGTTAATCTCTTAGTACATAAAACATTGTTTAATAAGGTTAATTATGATTTTATTACATATAAAACAAGTACATTTTAATTTTATTTTTATATATTTTTTATTCTTTTAAAATAAAATAAAAAACATTGTTTTTATTCTTAATATTATATGAAACATATAATTTATTTTTGTTTTCAATCCTTTTAAAATTAAAAATATTATTTTTAATCTTAGTTTTATGACACCCACTAATTATTTGTGCGTTAAATTAAAAGCCAATTAGTAATAACAATTTGAAGTAAAATACCTATTAAAACAATGTTATAATAGGAGCAAGTAATACATCTAAAAAAACCTTTTAAGATTAATAAAATATACGTTAAGATAAATAGATAGTATACATTTTACAGATCTTAAACATTTTTAACAAAACTTTTTAAAAGTGAATGGAATAAATTCAGCACAAAAAAAGTTAAATAAATGACTAAAAATAGAATTTAATCGGGATAAAATTGATTTAAATATATTTTAGTTGTTTTTCACTTCAAAATAGTTCAGAACAGTGTCATAGGAAAATTGTAAAAAATATTAATAGATTTTGGTTATATTTAAAAATCACAAATCTTCATTTCAAAGGATGTCGATGAGAAGGTGATCCTCTTCTTAAGACATAAAGGCATTCAAGCAAAAGAAATTATACGTGTGTCTTCAGAATACAATCATATACATCTTTTCTGTCATCATAGCAAAGAAAATAAATATTAATTATTAAATTTTATGATAAAAGAATATTTATGAGGGATTATTATGGAATAAAATACAAGCAAAATTGATTTATACGTGTGTTCTTACATAAGTTTAGTAGATAGAAGTCGTTCCCATGTGAAGACATTTCGTCTTTGATTAAAAATAGTCATTCCTATGCTACAATTGTTGTTTTTTTTTTTTCAATGAATGTTGGTCCCAAATACCTCACATTTGTTTTCAATCGTTTAGTCTTCTAGTTCATACAAACCTTATCAAAGTCCTAAACAAGCACAACGCCTGAAAAAAATACCATTATAACATTCTGGATTTTTTAGCAGATGTATATATAACTTGCAATAAAATTTCTTAAAAATACATTATGTTTTCAATTTATTTTTACTTAATTTTTTAAAATCAATTTTAAACTTTCCATTTGAATTTTTATTATATAAAAGACAAATATAAAATAAAATAATAAATACCATTAGAAAATTAAAAAAAATATTGAAAGATAAAAGTTACAAGCGACTGGATATGAAGATAAATAAAATAAAAAAAACGGTGAAAAGATCACGTCTATCGAGCAACCACGCGTCCCAGGATTATCAAATGCATTTATGTGTATAGATTTTATTTTATCTTTCAATATACATTTACCAAACAAGAAATTATATTATTGTATTAATAAGTATTTTACTTTACATTGCTATTACTTGGCTTCTAATTTTGCCCGTAAACAGTTAGTGAGATGGCAAACAGTACATGACCACAATACTTAGGTTATCCAGAAGCGAAAACGTTTGTTTGATAACTATAAAGAATAACTTCCATCTCACATCTCACATAGGTGATGTAGCAATTACTGTTGAGGTGTTAAAAACGTGAGTAGCAGATAAAAAAATTTAAACATAGAAGTGAAGCGTTCCATATGGTGAAAAGTTGAAAGTGTGTGAATGGGTATGATGCTGGACTGTGGAGGGTTTGAGAGAGAGGGAAGGAAAAAGTTTGAGTTTTAGACTCTTAACTTTCTTTTGTTAGCAGCTCTTTATTAAGAAAAACTAAGGAATTAATTTTATTCATCAAAATTATTTTCAATTAATTTTGAATCAAAAGAATTTTTAAGTATGGAAAATCAAATAATTTCTAATAATAAAACAGACACTATGAATAATAGAATGTAAAATAATATTTATATATACTGTATGCTTAATATTTAGAATAGGTATAAGTTGATTAAGTTGACTTTAAATAACATTAAAATTGAGGTTTTTAACATGTGCAAATTTGGGGTTATTTATATGTTAACTTAAACTTTATGTGTGCTGCAAGCTAAGGTATCTGCAGATTCTCTTGGTCTCCTAGAGCCTCTTCCAGTCTCAGTCTCACGTAATAAATAATATCTAATATAAAACTATATGCCATTGACTTGTATTGAATAGTTTTTTTGGAAGTCAATATTTCAAAACAATATATATAAAAGTATTCTTAGATCCACAAATTAGGTCTGAAAAGAGTTCCAAAAGTTGGAGAAGAGGTTTCGATCCAAAGACAGTAAAGTATTAATTGGAAGCTGAGATAACAGTGTAGAACCCATCAATGCACATGCACATGCACATGTTAAATCTATAACCATTGTTTATGTGTTCCCATTTAGCAGGTTACGTGTGTTATAACCTTATCCCCAAAAACAAGTGTGTTCTTGGCAGTTTCCAACACCCACTCCATAACAGTATAAATAGGTGCCTATGAGAGGAATGTAAGCATCCTGAAATCAAATCATCTCTCTCTTATATCCGTCTTACCTTGCTCCCTTCTTTTTGTTAAAAAAGATGGCAAACCCTTCTTATATCAATGCTGCATTTCGTTCATCAAGAAAATTTGAAGCATATTTCTTCATGAAGGATATGTATGTGCGGCTGTATTACATTCCCGGAACAACAAGAGATGACAAGATTTTGACCGATCTGAGTTTGATTAGTACTAATTTTCCATCACTTGTAGGAACCCCATTTGGAAGACCTGGAATAGACTGTTCTTTTGACACTGAAGAGAGTGAAGCATATATCTTCTCCAACAAATACTGTGCCTACATAGACTATGCTCCAGGTACAACAAATGACAAGATACTCTGCGGTCCTTTCACAATTGCTGAAATGTTTCCCGTCCTCAAAAACACGGTGTTTGAGAATGGCATAGACTCTGCATTCAGGTCAACGAGAGGAAAAGAGGTTTACTTATTCAAGGGCAATAAGTATGTTCGCATAGCCTATGATACCAAGCAGCTTGTTGGCAGCATTCGT
>Ga0123340_1002538_pt1 | contig 16572 bp, 10 predicted proteins | sample SirMexnodulemix_FD_89961 | JGI IMG/M metagenome (GOLD analysis project Ga0123340, IMG submission 89961) | Root nodule microbial communities of legume samples collected from Mexico - Siratro Mexico nodule mix | ecosystem: Host-associated > Plants > Roots > Nodule | place: Mexico: Nepantla... | reverse complement strand
TATATATATATATATATATATATATATATATATATATATATATATATATATTTTTTTTTTTATATTTTTAGATTCTATAATTAGAAATATAATTTTTTTTATATTCTGGATTTTGTATTCTGGAACATAATTTTTAATTTCGAATTATACAATTCGAAATAAAAAAAATAGAGAATGTAGGATTTATTATTTTATTTATTAAGGATATAATAGTCATTTTACTTAGTCTATGGAGGTCCAGCAAGGAAGTATGAGGTGCAGGAAAAATGCGTCTGGACGGAATCATAGAAACTGGAAGGGCATACAGAGCCATCACTGAATTGAAGGCTTAATAAGAGGTTTGAATTCTGAAATGTTAACTTTGACTTTCTCTGGTTGCGTGTTGGAGAATCCCGTCCCAGGATTATTTCAGATGGCGACAAAATGTTAACTGCTACTTTTGGGCACTCTCAACTACTCTTCTAGTTTTCTGTACTTTCATAACCATTAATTTTGATCTTCTTCTTCCAACTACAACTTAAAAGTACAAACAGACTCAACAACAGAAATCCCACAGAACAAATAACTAGTTCACTTCCTCAGCTAAGACCATAAGGCAAAAGGTAGTTCCTGGATAACCTCCACTTCTTGCTTCTCATTTTTTTTTTCTGTTGAATTTTCTATACCTCTACAATCTTTTGTTCTTTCTTTCTTCTTGCTTTCATCGACCATCATGGTCAAACTTTTTTCTTGGAACGAGTGGTTTCTCATGCAGTTAAGTGTTTTTGGGCATCATATTTGGGGAAAGAAGGGCCCATGAATGTGCATATTGACTTCCTGATTGACCTGGTTTGCGATTCTAATAGCATCTGCCATGGAAGAAATATTTCTCTTGCGCCATGTTTGAATGAATTTTGTGCAATTGTTTGACTTTTTATTTCTTGGATTCTATTTCAAGTCAGGATTGTTAGAGTAGTTTTGGTGGTGGTGCTTGCACATGCGTCTCTTATCTTTCTGTAGCTGTACTTGTTTTTATGCAATCATTTCTGTAGTGTAATTGTTAGTAATCGGACTTGTTTCTCCAATTGTTAGTTGAATTTGTTTATACAATATTGCTGGTGTTCAAGATTTACTAGTAGTTTTACTTTTCCGGAATTAATTCAAGAACCAAGATCAAGATGTTAAAATGTTCAATTGAGCATTGACAGAGATTCTGAATCATATGCAGAAGAATGGAGTATCAAGCTTTTGGAAGGGCTCAGAGATCAAAAGGGGCTATCATAAAGCAGGCATTGAAGGTGATGCTAGTTTTGGCTGTTGGTGCCTGGATGTTATTTCAGATCAAGCAATCAAGAAATGATAGAGAGAACTATAACGATGAAACCAAGCTTGTTGGGGGGCATGGAGCTGTATTGTTAGGGCGTAAAGGGATCCTATCACGGTTATATGAAATAGATTTTGCAGACTCAGGGAATGTAGATTCTGCAGGAGAAGCTAAAGAATCAAGTAGTGGCAGGGATGATGGATCTGAATCATCTGATGGAGCCAAGGAAGATAAGGGTGAAGCAGAGTTTGTACATATCAATGAGAAATCCAGCTCAAGAGAAAAGAAGTGGAACTTGAACCACAAACTCAACCTGAGGTGTCATCTCAAAATCAATACAAAGATTCATCCAAAACAACAGCTGGAAAGGTTGGTATAGAATCAAGGAGAAGTGAGTCTCACAAAGAGCATGGCAATGAGAAATACCGAAAGAGATTAATAGTAAATGATTCTAAAAGCAATGGCAAAGAAAAAGAAGCACAACTCAGGAAACAGCTAAATGATGTGCATGTTAGACAGAATGCTACATTAGATTTCTCAGAAAAAGAGAATGATGGAGATGAAGGGCCAGTAATTAGAGAAAAGGAAACCGGGATACAGAAAAATGTGGTGGAGGGTGCCACAGATGCTGAATTGACAGAGGAAATAGATGAGGTCCAAAGCTTTCACGATGAAAATGGTGTCCCACCTGATGTTAATGAAACTGAAATAGTATTTGGTCGGACACACATCGTGCATGAAGAAAACCTGTCAAATGTTGGTAAACGAAGTTGGCTTAGAAAACAAATTTATGAAGTCACATACGTAGAAGATAACACTGTTGAAGTGAATTTGGAAGCATCAAAGAACGATGCTGAAGAAGAAATTATTACTCATGCCGATACTTCAGGCAAGAAACAGTTCAGAAATCGGTGAAGCAGATTTGGTTCAATAAGATTATGTTTCTCATCTTTGTAAACTAGAGTTCATAGATGCCACTTTTCATTACAGAAAAAAAAAAAATAGAGAGCTGTAAGGGGTGAATTTCTAGGCTATAGAGTTTCTTCAGTTCATGACTATGTATGATGTAATTATACATATGGAATTGTAACATTGCAGATATTTTTCTTGAAGTGATCTCTAGCTGAACAATGTGGCCAAGGACCTCGAGGTTTCATTTAGATATGCAGCATTGTTTTCGTTGGATTTGAAAAACTGTATAGGCTAAGATAAATGTAATTGTTGTGAATGATACATTTTGTTTTCCATCTACTTTCGCTTTGCTTTTCATTGCAAATCCGTTGACAAGCATTTGGAGTCGCATGATTTCTAATATTATGAATGGAAAACACGTTTTGGCAGAATATTGTTCCTCCAAGTATGTGTACTCAATTTCAAATATTTTATTCGATCCTCAAAAGTAGTTTTCTGATATGAAGAGTATCTCAGCCGAAAAAGAACAAACAAATATTGGCACATATCAATGGTATAATATGATTGTAAATGCAACTCCTACAAATGGGTTGGCAGGTATAAAGTCAACAGGCTCCATTTTTGGTAGCTAAAGGAGGCAATATTAGCAGAAATAAAGAAAGAATATATGAAAATCAGATATATTGACGCAATAATAAAAGATAGGGATGATACGCTGTAAAGGGTTTGAGGCAAGAGGTGATGCCTTATTCCTAAATCTTACTCTTTTTTTGGTCAGAAGGACGTACTTCATAATGAAAATCACATTTTGAGAGTTGCAATACGTAGTAGTTACTCCGTAATAATGCAAAAAGCCTAGAAAAAGGTAAATAGAAAGTGAGAACTTTAATTGCATTGGCTCTAAATTTGGCAGCTACTCGCCCACGCCTATTCGATAGAGCACTGCATTGATTGGAACCTAACTGGACTAAAACCTAAAAAGTTCGTTCCACACCCAAAGTTCATCCGTGTGATAGACATAATGAAAGTGCAACCAAAATATAAGAGAAAAAAAATGTAAAAATTACCAGTAAATATCATATTAGGTTTAAGAATCAATATTATTGACTAAAAGTAATAATGAAGTGTGTTTTTCTTTTTAACTAATTTATGAACTAATGGTCGTAACATTTATGTTAAAGATGAGAATTCTAGATAAATTTATAAAAATTGGTGTAATTTTGTGTTGATTTTAAGAAAGTGAGTAAATTTTAATTTTTTTGTGAAAATAAGTAAATTGTAGCAGGACTTAAAAATGAAGAAATCATATTTCTAAGTATTATTTTATTTTAAGACAATGTTTTACTATTCAATTCATGTTTTTAAGGGTAATAATTTTTCTCCACAAAAGGTTGTACCTAGATAGCCATGTCACGTGGTAGAATTTGCAGTCATCTACCACTCATGAAGGTTTGGAGGTGAAGAGGAAAGGGGATAAAGAGTTATCGATATGAATTTGTTTCGAGATGAATTACTTGTTAAAAAAGTTTATGTTGTTGTTCATGTTGAGGGAATTGCTTGATATTTAGATCGACACGACAAGAATTGTTTTAGCTATGACATTATTTGTTTTAGAAACAACAAAATAATGTTCTATCATACGAATTTTACAAAATAAATAAAAATAAAAAAAATTATGTTTATAAATTTGATTTTGACAAAAATAATTAAAATTATTAAAGTCATGCTTCTAAGCACAATTTCTCTAAAATAATAATATTAAAAACGTGTTTGAAAATGAAGAAACATTGGTCAAAGTGATGCTTGAAAATATAACTTTAACTTTTTCATTTTTAGGTAGGATCTACCCATTTCATTACAAATTTTGAAATTTATCCATTTCTATAAAATCAAAAACACCTACGTTCATTCTCAATAACTAAAAATTGCTGAATCAATAATTCTAAATAATTGATAATACTAAAATAATTGATAACACAGTGATGATTAAATTCATTCAAGAAGAAAAAGTTGAGAGAGAGAGTGAGAAATTGATACTTTATATTTTTTAAATCTAATTAGAATGAGTTGACGAAGAAAAAAAAAGTGAAAGAAAGTGGAGGGAGAGGGAAGTTGTGTTTGAATGGATAAAAGAGAAAGAAAAAGAAGTTGTGTTTGTTTGAGTAAAAGGATTTAGAAAGTTGAAAAATTGATTAAGGATATGATGTTAGAAAATTTTAGATTAAGTTGAAACGCATAAAAAATGAAAAGAGCACAAAATAATAGATTATTCTTAATTCTTTTTAGTGAAACTCACGTTAAAATAATTGTATATGTATTATGGGGTTAATTTTTTATTTCCAAATATTTTTTTAATATATTAAGTGAAAAAACGATATAAATAATAAAAATTTAAACAAAATCATATTATAATAAAATACGTTATTTTCATTTCTATTCCTTTCTTCTCAATAAAATCACCTTTACTTTTACTCATTTCTTACCACAGAAGAAAAATACGGAAAGTTAATTGATTCGTATGCAAAATAAATATTCATTTGAAGTGAAGTGGATGCCAAAGACAAATTACAATATCAAAAGATAAATTGATACTATAATGAAGCTTGATTGCGAAAGAATGAAAACCAAAACAACATTCTCCCACAAAAATATTTGGTGACTAACAAATTTGCTATTAAATTAACTAAATATTCGATTTTTCACTTGCAATCAAAGCACCTTGATATACAATTTCGGGCAAATTCATAGTTTTAAAAACGTGAAACTATCTATTGCCGAATTAAAGATCGAGTAGTGGATACTTTTACGAATCTGTTGAGTTATTTTAGAAGTGAAGAAAGTGCTTGGAATGATACAAATTTGAATCGAAGAAAATTAAATCAAGGTACTTTGCTTTATTGGGCCGCCAATCACTTCATCACCATCTGATTGGTATTTAAAAAGAAAACTATTCATTTGACAGAAATGGAATGGGAGAGCCACGCAATTGAGCTTCCATATTTTAGTGCACCGCCGCTTCTTCTTAGGAACTAAGTTTTTGTTCATCTTATTATTTTATTGTTTTCGAAAGCCTATAAAAAGCATGGGGTAGTATGTATCAGAATCATTAGTGAAGGAATTTCACCTATAGCATAAAGTGCCAATTTTTCTGTGTCTCAACTTTCTTTTCTTCCTGTACGTGATTGAATTTAGTTTTCAATTTTTCCCAAAACAAAGAGTGCCATTTTTCTTCTCTCTATCAAGCAAAAACATTCACTTCTTGCTTCATAAGGCTGAATTCGGTATAAGTTTAACAGTTATGTATGCTGATCAGGCAAGAATAAGATTCTCAATCCACAGTTACAGTTACACACTATGAAAGTTTAAACGAAAAATCAACTTATTCTGTAATTAACAACAGAGAATTTACAGATCAAAATTTCTCACGCTCTAGTGAGCTATCCATACCTTTACAGGGCTCTTCCTCTAACCAAGTTGCCCCATTAACACAAAAAATAATGGTTATGGAAACATGTTCTGTTTATGGAGTATACGTTATTGAAAAATAAGAACATCAATTTGCAAGTCATGGTCAATACAGGCAGAACTATAATTGAGTGTAAATTACCAATGTTTAAATGAGTTATCTTCAATCTGAATTAGTTGTCAGGCTAAAAGCAGGAATCTTAGCAAGTCTTCCTTCTTCCATTACCGATCTTATTCTCTCCACCTCCTTCCACAAGCCTCTATTGGCATAGATATTAGACAACACCACGTAAACCCCATCACTCCAAGGTTCCAATTCTTGCAAATGCTTAGCTACCCACTCCGCCATGTCCACATTCCCATATTTCTCACACGCACCCATCAAACATCCCCACACTACCGAGTTTGGCTTCATAGGCATCTCCTCTATCATTCTTCTGGCATCCTCAAGCAATCCAGCTCGACCCAGAAGGTCCACCATACATCCATAATGCTGCAATTGGGGTGCTATACCATAAGCATTCTTCATCATATCAAAATAAATTCTCCCTTCCCGAACTGCCCCACCATGCACACAGGCACTAAGCACTCCAATAAAAGTTACATAATTTGGCCTCACCCCAGCCTCCCTCATACGACGGAAGCATTCAAGCGCTTCCTTCACATGTCCATGCATTCCATACACCACAATCATGGACGTCCACGACGACACATTTCGTTCCTCCATAGTTGCAAAAACCTTGTAAGCCAGGTCCAGCCGCCCACACTTCCCATACATATCAATCAGCGAATTCAACATTAAAACATCATTCCTGTCACCAGCTTCAGCCTGGAAAACACATTTATGCAACTGGAGAGCTAGGTTGAGGTCACCGATCTTCCCACAAGCCGAAGTCACATTAACCATGGTCAACCCATCTGGCGCAAATCCCCGCCTCTTCATATCAAGGAACACGCTGATGGCATCCCGGACAAGGCCAGCTTGGGAAAGCCCACCTATTACAGCATTCCAAGAACCAAGCTTAGGGTCAGGATTTTCATCAAACACCATTCGGGCACTTCCAAACTCGCCAGCTTTAAAATACAAACTTAAAAACCCAGTTTCACAGAACTCGTTACGTTGCAGTCCAACCTTGATACCAACGGAGTGAACCTGTTTCCCGAGCTTAACATCAAAAGTTTGGGAGACGGCCTTGAGAACAATGGGAAGAGTGTAACAATCGGGCAAAACCCCATTCCGCAACATTAAAACGTGGATGCGAAGTGCATTGTGTGGAGCCTCTAGCCTGATGTACGATCTTATAATATTGTTCCAATTAAACGGCGCCGGATTGTAGATAAAAAAATGCGTCCTTAAAACGTGGGCATACACTCGATTCAGTTCCCGCACAGTAGCACAATTACTCAAATGAGTAGCTACCAATGCTACAAGGTCGCCCCCAGAATAATCCAGAAGAGATCGAAGCACAGAATTTTGGGTAGAGTAACAACGAGGACGAAGGGTGAATGCGAGTTGGAAGAACCCGCGCATAGACATTAGCGCCAAAAAGACAAGGCCTGTTCGGGTTGAGCGAGGTTTTCTAAAATAGGATAAGGGCATTTTAGGTAGTATGAAATTACAAAGAGAATGTAGGGAAAAGGCCCTTAAAAATTAGCAGGCCTAGTCCTAGGCCCGGCCCAGATGGCCCGACAGGTATTAAAAAAAAAAACATGGTGTGAGTTGCAATTTGCAGGGCAAGGCAATGTGAGCTTTGGGTTGAAGCAGAAAGTGAAATTGGAAGGTTCTTTAATTGGAAGATGGAGGAGTCAGTGGAATCAATAGCGGTTCAGGATCACGACGAAGACGATCCTTCATCCACGATTTTGGATCTCACCAGTTACCAACTCCACGACCTTGACTCGGTCGAGTTGCCTCCCACGCTCACCGAGTTGGACCTCACCGCGAATCGCTTGTCCACGCTGGACCCGCGCATAGCCAACCTCTCCCATCTCAAGAAGCTCTCGCTGCGCCAAAACCTAGTCACCGACGCCGCCGTTCTCCCTCTCTCTTCCTGGAACGCCCTCGCCTCCCTCGAGGTATATCGTTTAAGCCTCTGTTTGGATGGATGAACAGCATTTTCTCAAACGCGTTTGTTTTATTCATTTTTTTTTTTACATGCAGGAGCTTGTGCTGCGGGATAATCAATTGCGGAACATTCCTGACGTCAGCATATTCCAGAAGCTTCTGGTATTCGATGTTTCGTTCAACGAGATTAGTTCGCTACACGGCTGTGCCAAGGTCTCCGATACGCTCAAGGAACTCTACGTGTCAAAGAATGAAGTTGCGAAGATCGAGGAGATCGAGCACTTCCATCAGTTGGAGATTCTTGAACTCGGCTCCAATAAATTGCGGGTGTGTTGAGGTTAACGGGGTTAAGTTGCCGGGTCCGTGCTGTGTTTGTTTCCGATGATGTTTTGATTTTTTTGTTTTGTTTGTGATTCAGGTGATGGAGAATTTGCAGAGCCTCACGAATTTGCAGGAGCTGTGGCTTGGACGAAATCGAATTAAAGTTGTGAATCTGTGTGGTCTCAATTGCATTAAGAAGATTAGTTTGCAAAGCAATCGTCTCACTTCAATGGCGGGATTTGAGGTATGCTCGCTACCGATGGGGTTGCCCTCAATTTGAATCCACAAATTTGAACTTGCTGATGAATTTAGAGTCCTTTTAGGGTAAACTATTCGTTTGTTCTCTCTAGTTCTGATTTGAAGTTTTAGTATCCATACCAAAAAATAATATCATGTTTTCTTATTTAGTTTTCTTGTAACAATTCATCACCAGCAGAATAACACTACATGCATGTATAGGAACTAAACCTTATTTATCGTTTAGGAATTAAAACATAAAATGAAGATAAATACAAGGACTACGTGAATAGGTTAACGCCCCCCACCACGCACACACCCTTATTTTAGGGAAAAAAAAAGTATGCATTGATTTTGTAAAATAGTTTTACACTTTTAAACAATCACAAAACCACCATGTTTCGTAAGTTTGTTGATTTTTAAAATAATCTTTAAAATCACGCCATTGGTAATTTGTGATTTATATGTAAGAGTAAAACTGTTTTATATCTATGCATAACCCTTAAACTCTTTTTTATTATTAATTGGGAATTTTATAGTTACTAACCTTCATTCTTGGATGCAGGGCTGCATAGCTCTAGAAGAACTATACTTGAGCCATAATGGTATTACAAAAATGGAAGGGTTGTCGACATTAGTCAATCTCCGGGTTTTAGATGTATCGTCAAATAAGTTAACTTCAGTGGATGACATTATGAACTTGACGCAGTATGTCTGCTTCTCCGTTAGTCCATCGTTTCTCTCCCCACTATTAACTTTTTAAAGTCTTACATCGGTAAATTCATTGCCTTGTTTAATTTATTGCAGATTGGAAGATTTGTGGCTTAACGACAACCAAATAGAATCACTTGAAGGAATTGCTGAGGCTGTTGTTGGTTGTAGAGAGAAGCTCACTACCATCTACCTAGAGAATAACCCATCTGTACGGTTCCTTTTTAGTGTTATAAGTTTGAATCTTTTTGTTCTTGAAACCTTGATATTTGGCAATTGGGCCATATGTTGTTTTTTGCATTATACTACGAGTTTTACTCTTTTTGCATGTCTTTAATTAGTCTCAACTGCCATTTAATCTTGTTATGGAGTTGTATTGTAGATTATGAAGTGTGGATAATCTTACTGAGTTTCATTTAGAACATATAAGCTCCCATTGCCACTATTCCATTTGTGGGCTTTGACTGGATAAATAAATGAAGTCTCTGGAAAAGTGTAATTTATATGTTTGACTGTTTATATATTTTCAGCATGAAGCCTTTCATGCCTGTTGATTTTGTTATTTCCGAAGTACTGGGTTTGTAGGAGGAAGCTTAATTTGACATTTATATTTATCCTTCAGTGACAGATTCCATGTTATTCCTTGTCTGATCTTTCTTCTTCAGGACTTCTCAGTATATGATGTATTTCTTTAGGAACTAATCCTGCTTGTTTCTTTCAGGCTAAGTCGCCCAACTATACTGCATTCCTTAGGGAAATATTTCCCAACGTCCAACAAATTGATTCTCATGTATTTTCGTAAAAGTTTCTTGGGTTCAGCCTCTTTGAAATCAGTTGCTTTGAAGCTTTGTCCTTGCAGATCCATTTGTAAGTTTGGTATAGTTCTTTGTATGATTTGTTATTCTTAATAGTTGTTATAGGTTGCACTTTGATAATTCTGTGATGTATGCAGGTTCCGCTTTGAAAGATTGATGATTTGGCTCCATCCACCTGAAAGAGAATATGCTTATCAACCATTGGACAATATTGTGGCCACATTTCTTTTTATTTGTTTATCTTACAACCAATTTTTGAGAAGCATTGTAACGCTTTATTTATGTTGTTTATTACATTTCCAGCTACAGCTTGTGGTATACAGAGGTGTAGATTAATGATCGTCCAGATATTTCATTGAAATTTGTTTTACTAATTTCTTATCCATAACAAGTTAATATTTATTGTCATTCTTCAAGACTCTTTTCCTCTCCGGTGTTGTTCTCCAGCTGGATGATTATATTTTTGCCCAGTAATGGATATCAGAATTGACAGTAAAAAATTCTGCCCATCCAGAATGGACGCTCTAATGTAATGCAGGACAACTATGATGAATGGGTTAATCCAATGCAGGCAGAACCAACTGCTATTACAAACGAGTTTTTATAGACCGTCCTTATCCGTAACAAATAAATGAATAAACCATCTACTTTCTGTTTCAAAGGTTATAGTTTTACCACCACGTTAGTGTTACAAACTTCCGATGTTATCGTGTTAAACTTTATTGAGTTGTCTATGAACAGCACTTTAGGATGTATTTACCTTCCAAAATAGGAGAAGCCCGGAAAACAACTAAGAAGTGAAGATTATGGTAAATCCCACTTCAGAGAGATCATCTGAAGGTTGTACAACCTATCCAAAAAGTTTATCACATTTTCTTTAGGAAGCACTTACCAAATGTGTACTGTATTACTTTAGAATTAATTGTTGTTTTAGGTGTTTTGTATGATGTATGAGAAAATTTATTGTCTTTCAATAGCATTGATTCAATTTTGTTCAGTTATTTTTTTTTATCACGTCATACTAGTATCTATATATTTTATCTTTTATCTCTCACTATAGAACTTATATTTCTTTTCCTCTTTATCTCCCAAACTGCCGTTTCTAAAATTCATTTTTAAATGAAGAAATTTCATTTAGGCGATGAATCTCAAGTCATCTGGAGGGGAAAGAAAACTTGAAAGGGCTTTAGCAGAGAAAAATACCAAAACAAACAATTACTAATTACAGTTTACAAATACTAATTTTTGGATCATCTAGGTCGTCACTAAAAGCATCCTGGCACAACAGCACCAGCAACTGAACAAATTGGTTTTTCCCTGAGGTTATTCGTCGATTAAGAATACCATAAGTAGTGGTATTTATTAGCGCTTAGACTTCTTAGGCAAGTTGTAGTTCTTTTTAAGGAACTTAGCAGCCGTTTCATGATTTCTATGACATAAAACTCGCAGAACAGTGTTTGGTTCTCTTGGACTCCATTGACCAGATGTCGTTGGCAATGGCAAGTGGGATTTGGTTGAAGAATTATACATTTCCATAATTAGCTGACTGAATATCTTAGTCAAGTCCTCAGTATCCTTGCGAAACAGGGGAAGCACTTCTTTAACAGATGTAGAATGCTTTTCTATCAAATCAGCTGGTAAACCCTTTCCATTGGACCAGAACAAATCAGTGAGAAGCTTAAAGTCCTCATCTATTATAGCATGGTCTTCAAGAGAGAAAGCTCGTGCTGGACCCCCAGCTAACAAAACCAACAGGAACCCATCAAAAGAAGCCTTCATTATATCAGTTATTACATGCGTTATTACTCTGTCATGCACAGTGGACAATATTATCTTCAAGCACTGGTTAAGCTCCTCAAGAAAAGGCTGAATTCTAGTGGATGAAACTTCACCAACATATAGGCCATTCCAAAGAACATGATCGAGATCCTGGAAAATCACTTTGTATGCCATGGCCTCAGAGAGTTGACGGATACCTTCCACAAAAGCAGCTTTAGAAAGCTTGAACTTCAACCTCTTCTCCATACCATCCTCTTTTGCGGATTTAGAATTCCCAAGACGGGCAATGGTCCTCTTTTCTAAAACCTTTAGTCCCATGCCAATGCGCTGCATGGTATTTATCCGAACACAAAACTGGGGCAATCCAAACGAGTTATCTACGTTTGTAGTTCCAAGATGGAATATCCTTGTCTGAGTCACTTGTGACTTTTCCTTTTTTCTGAACACACCATGAAATTTTGATCCTGCCGAACACCGAGTCAAAGCTGGCATGATTGGGATGAAGGTATTACGGTTTCCTGCAGATGATCATATCAAATGAAAGCCTGGTCATCAAGAGGATTGCTGAGAAACTCTATACATGTACGATTATCAAATGGCATGCATGTAGTGAATATATACCACAGCCAGCTTTGGCCTTCAAAATGTATTGTTGGAGAGATTTGTCAAGAGCAAACATCAATTCAGGAAGCAAAACTGCATGCATGGGTATTGGCAACAGAAAGAACGCTTCCAGGGAGTCATCTATGATTCCTAGAATTTCAAGAGCGGAAGGAGCAAAACACTCTTTATTTGCACGTGGAATCCACACCTGCACCAAAAACAATGAGCTTTTATGAAAAATATAGAGAAGAAAAGACGCATTTCATGTCACAGTAATTACACAATATAAAGATCCCACATTTCAAGTATTTGATTCACAATAACCTCGTATTAACAGATATTTTATCTTATAAAAACAATGAGCTTTAAAAAAGGTAAAAAGGAAGATAAGCTAACATATTTTTAGAGAAAATATTACATTGATTAGATTGTCAGCAACAAACCTCTTCTTGTAGATTTCTGTCAACACATTCCTCCAGTCTGTCCACTCTGTTCTTGATCCATGACTTGACCAGATTGATAATTACAGCTTCAGCCTCGTAAGGACACATCTCCCTTATAACGGATTTCCCACCATCGTCACTGTCAACCGAATCTTCCACTGCTATACGTACCAGATCTTTCTCCAATTTATCAGCAGCCATAAGCGTTTCTACACTATCAGGAGTCAACTCCGTAACACTCTTGACATATTGCTTCAACTCATGACCATAACATACATGAAGGGTAGCAACAGCAACACCAGCCGCAAGTGGATGCCATCTCTTCAGTATTGGACTAAACATTGCTTTCTCTTCAAAAGCCAGTTCGCTGATGTCTCGTGCAAGAACTGAGAGACTTGGAAAGACTTTATCCTGTTGTCTAGGTACATGCTTGCTGTTGCGGAGATCCAGTTTCTGCATGAGAGAAAGATTAAAATTTATACTTAACATAATTAGTCTGAAAATCTTTAATACTCCATGAAAATTAGCCTCGAGAAAGAAAACCAGTGTTTTGCGCTTAGGGAGGGAACTTTGAAGGGTTGAACTTGCCTGAATAAAAACAGCATGCAATGACGATGTAATGTAGTTTTCAACTCTGGTGCAGGATATGTCAGCTTCTTTCCTCATCCTACCACATTCAAGAGAGATATCTCCTGCCAATATCTTCGCTGACGATACTGCAAGAGAAACAACACTTTGCATTGACTCAATATTACCATCATGGAAAGTATCATGGTAGGCAAGGAGCCTTTCTTCTGCCCAAGTTAACATCAAATTCAATGCGTAGCTCAAGGATTTTGAGTAAAATGGATCCTTCATCGCCTTGGCATCTTTCTCAGCTTCTGCCAGCAGATTACTCGATGCTAACAGCAGATCATTTTCCACTTGACCAGTGGCAACATAACGTTGAAACAAGGTCCAAGAAAAACAAACATTATGCAGCATCTCATTCATTCCAAGAATAGCCCAGGTTGTCTTGATGAGCTCTAAGACCTCATCAACCTCTTCTATCACATTGGTTTCTTCATGATTATCAAAACATGCTTCCAACAGAATTTGGTAGATCCTAAGGTTTAGCGGAAACCCATCAGCCCAATGGCATGAATCAGGAACATACCCGTCAAATGATCTACAAGCAAGAGACATAACAACTTTGCGAAGTGCATGCATTGATTCATTGTCTTTTCCAATATCCATGGGCTTCTCAAGGCCTCCATGGATTATTTGCTGCAAGCTTAGTGCGCTAATATCTGCCTTATCTAACGGCAGGCGAGGATGCAAGAGAAGTCCTGCTTCAAGAACCTTCAAATTCCTTCTTAGCCAATCCTCGTACTCTTGTTCACTAGGAAAATCTTGACACTTGAGCTGTTGCATTAGCTCCAGCGGCAGAACCATCGATTCTATTCGTCTTCCAAGCTATTTCAAGAACAAACACCTAGTAAGCTTGCTACCATTAAATGAATAAACGAGATGAAATTGCAGGATTTGGCCCACACATAGATAAATAAACAAAAGTAGCCAAGTTTACGTTTTTTCATTCACATGATTCTTTCTTTTTTATTTTTTTCATTCATGTTGTTTAAACTTGAATTTTGGAGCAGAAAGAGACCTGGCCAGCAGCTACTCTGAGGAGGGCACGTCTGACCCGAGTGTCAGTGACTTCCGTCACTCTCATCTGCACTCTCATCAACTCCCCCGTCGTCGCCGCCCTTCTGTTCCTCCACGACGACGTCGTTTTCAGTCCCAGCTTCTTCTTCACCTCGCTCGACGCCGTCACAGTCAGCGACCTGTACAAGGACGGAGAAGGATTCCGCTTATCGCCTCTGTTAGAGTCAGAGTGCGAGACGAACGTCAACGGCTTCGGCCCAGAACTCCGGCAGGCTCCGACGAGGATCTCGTAGGCCGTTTCCCGGAGCTCCGCTTCTGATAAGTTGGGAGCCGCGTCGGCGAAAGCGGAAGGAGGAAGGTCCTCGAACTGGACAAGAACGTGGTCGTGCATGGTGTTTGGCAACGCAACGAGTCTTGTCGATCAGCATTGCTCTGCTTTGTTTTTTTAGCTGAGATAATGAATGGAAAATTGCGATGTTGAGTGTGTGCGAGAGTGAGTTTGTGTGAAGACTGGGTTTGTTATTGTTGCTTGACTTACAAGGCATCTTCCTCTGTAGATAAAACTTGAAACATAAAGTATGTTTCCTTCAGCTATTCTTATTTAGAATTTAAAGGGAAGAAATACTCGTTTGAAAAATAACCAAAGGAAGAAACACTACTTCAAAGTTAACTCTTTTGTGCAAATCTCCCAATGTTACTAGATGCTTCAAGTTTATCTACTTCTACAAGTGATTCAACAGTTGATTGATTATGTAGATTTATGTAAATCACAAGTAAATCATTCTCTATGGATTCAATTCCTAACATGGATGCATCGGAACTTGCTTCAACAGTTGATTATGTTGTTGGTTGAAGTTATATGGTACTAGTCTATGCTACCAATTGATTTATTACTAAATTTGCAGTTTATGTTATATACGAGAAGGTCTGGTATTTAAAAATTTATAAAGAACATATTCTTATTCAAACTATGGGGTATACCAATCTAATTCTGAACATATATATCCTGCCAGCATATAGTTATATGTCATAAAACTACAATCACGTTGAACCAATGATTCTGTAGATTTTCTTCCTAGTCAAATTGATGGATGCTATCTTTGAGGATTTTTTTAAAGAAGCAGTGAAAGTGCATACGGTGAAGAATTGGTACTTTTGATGTTGTTCAGCTCTATTTGTTATTATTTGATTATTTTTTTGGAGCTTAACTTACAAACCATAACATTGTTTGACCGTTTGAGTTTAATAATTGTATCCTTTGTTGCTTCTGTTGGGGTGGACTGCAATTAATCTGTTAGTTTGCTCTGCTCAATATAATCCAAATATATCAGTTTAATTTTACAGTATTCTTCTGTGTTAAGAATTATAGTGAAGTTCATATATCAGTTACATTTTGAGATTATGTTGGGTATGTGCGTAAAATAGTTTTCTTTTCTCTGCTGTGTACTGATTGTTGCTCCAAAGAAGATCGTTAGGGAGAGGGAGGAGCACTGATGATAACTGTGTTCTGACTTTTTTTGTGAGAATTGAGGATAATTTCATAAGGATATTTTGGAACTTATGTTAATTTTAGTAGTTTATTAATGACTAGAACACGTTACGAAAGGGAGAAGGAAAGATATAAAGCAAGTTTTTGGGCCCTCTATATGGCTTCTGTTTATTTGATTCCCTTTTTGCATAGTATTCAGTCCAAGAATACTCGAGCCCATGTTCTCTGTATCTCTCTCTACCCTACTTGCCCTGTTCCTTGTCATAATTAATGTCTCTATTTATGCAAGCTAATAAGATTAAAACTGTTGAACCAAAATATTTAGGACAATCCATAGTTATATTAATCTCAATTATGTTCAATTAATTGTGAGGTCGAATTATGGCTACTCGGATCCCATTTTAGGTAAGAGATTTTCTCTCTAACTCTTGTTTATTTCCCTTTATGTAAGTATTAAATAAATGAGGTTTTATCAATATTTGTAGATATTTATGGAGGAAAGAACCCATTTTAATATTGTGTTTATTGTAAGATATATGGTGTGATATTGTAAAACTTTAGGGGGTGAGATTCCCACCCACGCTAACCAACGATAAAAATAAATAAATTAATGTTTAAAAATTTGAAAAGGACTAAATTAGTGTTTACAATTCGAAAAAGATCAAATTGATGACCACATATAGTGTATTACGGTGAAAACTTATAAAATTGATTTTGATTAGAGTTAATTTAAACGAAGTGATTCATGTTTGAATTTTTTTTATTCGAAATAGTATATATAT
>Ga0123340_1002537_pt1 | contig 16576 bp, 6 predicted proteins | sample SirMexnodulemix_FD_89961 | JGI IMG/M metagenome (GOLD analysis project Ga0123340, IMG submission 89961) | Root nodule microbial communities of legume samples collected from Mexico - Siratro Mexico nodule mix | ecosystem: Host-associated > Plants > Roots > Nodule | place: Mexico: Nepantla... | reverse complement strand
TGTATACTTTACTTTTTTTCAATAAATTATCTTTTATATTTGATTTTTTTTTATTTTTTAGAAATTAAAATTATGTTTGACAAAATTAGTTAATAGATATATTATATCTAGATAAAGGAATTTAATTACAAAGCATTTATTCAGTTTGCATTAATTGGATATCTGATATGCATTACTAAGTTGAAATAAAAGAAGAGGTATTATGTTGTATTATTGTGAAAATAAAGCACTTTAATTTAGTTGCAAGTACATGTATATTTAATGTTTTGAACAATTAAAGCATGGTGTAAATAGCATAATTATGATTGAAATTACATTTAAAACTTAGAATGTTAGTTGTTTGAGTGTTATCATTGAAGTGACATTTAATTAGTAAGTAATCATAACATAAGTTTTTCAACTAGATCCCTTAAATCAGATTCAATTTGAACCTCTTAGAAACAAAGTCACGCAAGTTTTTCAACTAACTAACAAAGTTAAAAAATTAACCAAAAATAATATATCAAAAGTCCTAATAATCCAAGTTAAGTAGGACAATTTTACCTTAATTTCAAGCATAATCAATCTTGAAAGGTGATTATTAACTTAAGCTCTACTGATTTTCTTCTTTATCCGGACATCATAGTACTATATAGTTTTAACAAGATAGTATGTTCACTTTGTACAACTTTCTATAACAATTTTTTTTTACATTAAAATATTAATTTTATTCTCAAATTAAGCATAAATGAAAATCTCAACTCAGAATTAATACTGAAACTATCATTTAATGTTTCTAGAAAAATCTCAACAAAACGAATAAGTGTTTAAGAAATTTATCTTTTCAATTGGCGGACAACTAATATTCATAAATAATTTTATAAAAGCTAACATTAAAATTTTTTAGATTAAAATTAAATTATACATAAATAATATTGACAAACAACCTCGTATAATTTTTCTAAATGTTTTAATTTAACTGGAAAACAAAGCTCTTTAGAAAAAAAAGACCATACACATGTTTGAACTTCCCCTTCAAAGAATTTCACCTTAACTTTTTGGTTAAACAAGAATAGTAAGAAGGGAAAGAGAAATTCAGTAGGATCCTTTTGAGCTTTCTGCATCTAATTTCATTATCACACACAAAATATTTACAGCAGAATGAGAGTGATTCTCTCAGTGTAGTAGGAGACAAGAGAACCCAACCATTACTACCACTTTAATGCTTTCACCAACCAGCGCAGTAGAACCCACTGCTCTTAACTTCAGAGAGAGCCCTTTTGGTTCTTCGTTTCTCCCAATCTGATCCAGCAAAAATGCGCTTCGGTTGCTTCACGCTGCTGTGTCTGTGTTGTTGTTGGTTTGTCTCGGGCGAGGCCGAAACGGTGTCGTGTTCCAACATAGTGCCGTTGGGGTTCCGCAGCGCCAACATCTCCATAACTGAATTCGGCGGCGTGGGTGATGGCCGCACCCTCAACACCAAGGCCTTCAGAGAGGCCATTTACCGGATTCAGCACTTGCCACGTGGCGGAGGCACGCTCCTTTACGTCCCTCCCGGGGTCTATTTAACAGAACCCTTCAACCTCACCAGCCACATGACCCTCTTCCTCGCTGCCGGTGCCGTTATCATGGCCACCCAGGTACACAATCAAACCATTTTTAATTGTTATTTCCGTCTATTAATTTTAATTATTAATTTTAATGTACATTTTACATGAATTATTATTTTTTGTTAATTTAGACAGTTTGAATTTTGCTTAAACATTACTGTGTGTATACTAGCTCCACCGACTCCAGAGGAGTATACGGGAAAAAAAAATAGGAAGAAACGTGAAATTGTAATACGATGTGACAATTTAGAAGCATTTCACGTGTGTAGAAGAAAAATGTAACGATTCAGTCCACAGATGTTGTTGTTTGTCTGTATGGTTGGTGGTATGAGTATGGACGGTAGATGATGGTAATGGATGGTGGGAAACATACAATCTCCATGATCTGTGGTGGGTCCCACTTTGAAAGGATAGAAACTATTGTGGGGTCTCGTCTTCATCAATGCATGCCACTTTCTGCATCACATTGTAGCTTTAGCAGCTTGGATTTCTGACAGTTACTGTCTCTTCTTTCCTATAATCAAGTGGTGGTGGGGTAGAGACTTATTCTGCTGCTGCCACATGCTACTGTAATTCCTTTGTTTTAATCAAACATCAATCTGATTTGAATACACTTTGATCTAGCTGCATACAAAATTATAATAAACATCTTTCATCATTTCTTCCTTTTCTTATTCTTTAAGAGAAGCAAAAATAGATCAGAAGTTTCAGATGAACTAGGACTCAATTTCTAATACCCTTCATTTGCTTGATTCAATAGGATTCATCAAATTGGCTTTTGATTGCACCCTTGCCTTCTTATGGAAGAGGAAGGGAGCTGCCTGGAGGAAGGTATATGAGTTTTATGCATGGAGATGGAGTTCAGGATGTGGTAATCACTGGTGGGTATCTAATATTAAATGTTTTATAGGACGCACTAAAAAATTAGTATTGAATCTGATTTCGTGGTATGAAGCAGACCACATAATATCTAAATAATACTTATAAAATATAATTATTCTTGGTTTATGAAAATTTTCTTACACTTTTTAAGCATACTAAAGTCTTCTATGAGATAGGTTATAGAATCCACTTGTATTAAAGTCTTCTATGAGAGTGCTTATACAGAATCCACTTAATTAATACCCATCCATGATACTAATTATCAATGCAGATATTTAACTCCACTTAATCATTTTAGTTTTAAAATTTAGGATCTAGGATTTTGGGTTTAAAATTTAGTTTTAAACTATACTTGACCTCTCTAAAACCGTCAACCATCTTCTAAAACCATCTTAATGTATATATGTTAATGTATATTTGGACAGAGAATTTTAAGAATAATTTATTTTTATAGAAAAATCAAAATATATTTATGATAAAAATATATTACTTGAATAATAAATTTAAAAGGAAATTAAAATTTTATAATTTTATAAAATTAATTAGATTCTTTAATTTGATTTTGGTCAAGATTGCTGATTTGACTATGGTATGACATTTAAAAGGATTATTATTTTATTAATATTTTTTAAAGTTTTTTTATTGATGATAGTAGGAGTAATTGTTTTATTTACATTGTTAGTATTTATTTTTTACCGCTATTATTTATTTTTGGATATTAGTTAAGAGCCTTTTCAACTAATTTGGGAGAATACTATTTTCTTTTTCAATGTGTATTATATATATCTTTTTATTGATATATATGTTGTGGTCTATTTTGTTGTTAGCTTGTGTGGTGATTGTTTTTTTATCATCCACACTAATATGATTTGTCAAATAGATCGTTTGGGATTTAACTTTTAACAAATATGGACTAGGATTATTTTTTTCAATATCCGCAGACGTAGTTGTTAGGCTACATCCATCAAAGAGTTCAGAAAAAAATTCCAACCAACAATGTTCTAAAGATAATTTTGATAGATGTCAGATAAAATAATTGTGAACAATGTTCTAAAGATAATTTTGATAGATGTCAATTGAAATAATTGGGATCAAGACTTTAAACAATGTTGATAGAGGTAAACTTAAAACAATATTGGTCAATGTTAATTGAAAAGACATTATATCAATATTAGTTGATTTTTTTTTAAGAACTTTGATCAAGAAGTAATATCAACCAAAATTAACTAAAAAATCATCAACACTAATATTTTCTAATTATTCATAATTGTTTTGATATTTAAATAACTTTTTTTTTGGATTCAGTAGTAGTTGAATTACATGAATTACTTTAGATAATATATCAAGACGGGAGGGTTTAGTGTGCAAACTTTACCCTCTGTCTCTCTCTCACACACATTCATATTTTTTCAAAGGTGAAAATGGGACAATTGATGGGCAAGGAGATGCGTGGTGGAATAAGTGGAGGCAGGGATCTCTTCAGTTTACCAGACCAAACCTGGTTGAATTTGTGAATTCTAGAGATATTATTATTTCAAATGTAATCTTCAAGAATTCTCCTTTCTGGAACATACACCCGGTTTACAGCAGGTATAGGTTGATATAGGTCATCACTCATGAGGAATTTAACGTTTGGTGATAGATAGCATTCTTCATGTCTCTTTTATTTATTATTTGGTACCATTATATTACCATGATGTTTGTGGGAAAATATTAAGTCATATTGGTATGAATTCTTTATAAGCTTGTTACTTTGTCTCTAGAAACTAGCTAGCTGTCATCCTTAAATTTGATTCCTAATTGTCTGACTTCTTTGCAGCAATGTTGTTGTTCGATTTGTCACCATTTTGGCGCCAAGGGACTCTCCAAATACTGATGGCATTGATCCAGGTATCTAGTGATTGTTTTCTAAATAGAACAATATTCACTTGCATATCCATTCATACAAGTAATCAATTGATGCAGATTCAAGTTCCAATGTGTGCATAGAGGATTCATACATATCTACTGGAGATGATCTTGTGGCTGTGAAGAGTGGATGGGATGAATATGGGATTGCTTATGGCCTTCCTAGCTCTAACATCACCATCAGGCGAGTAAGTGGATCATCTCCATTTGCTGGGATTGCTATTGGCAGTGAAACTTCTGGTGGGGTGGAGAATGTACTTGCTGAACACATCAACCTTTACAAAGTGGGAATTGGTATCCACATTAAGACCAACAGTGGCAGGGGTGGATTTATAAAGAATATAACCGTGTCTCATGTGTACATGGAGGATGCAAGGAAGGGAATAAGGATCTCAGGTGATGTTGGGGACCACCCTGATGACAAATTTGACCCGAATGCTCTTCCCCTTGTGAAGGGTGTCACGATTAAGAATGTTTGGGGTGTGAAGGTTTTGCAGGCTGGGTTGATACAAGGGGTGAAAAATTCACCTTTCACTGATATTTGCCTTTATGATATCAACCTTGGTGGAGTGACAGGACCTAGAAATCCTCCTTGGAAGTGTTCTGATGTGTCTGGATTTGCTCATCAAGTTAGCCCTTGGCCATGTTCTGAGCTTAGCAGCAGCCAGCAGGGATCATGTGCCAATTACTCCTGAGATTATGGGAACATTTCCACCTTTCAAGCACTGAGAGGAGCAACCATTGGCTTCTTTGATTGATGTATCGTAATGAAAGGCATTGCATTACCATGAAATGCAGAAAGAAGACTTGTTTGTTTAAAATTTAGTAGAATTGATTTTGACAAATAATTTTAAATTATTAAATGTAATTGAAATGTATGTCTAAGTTAGTTTCAATAATAAAAATTTTATTAAAATATGTCCCAATTAAATGAATTTAAAAACGTTTAAAGAAACATGCCCTAAATTTATTAACACATAATGATTCTTACGCTAAGTAAAAATAAGGTATTATTTGATGCATTATAGGGAAAAACTCATCTGCCGTTAAAAAAAAAATGGAAAAACTCATAAATCTAAATAAAATTATATTTGAAAATTAAAGATTACTCTTTAAAATATGCAGTTCATTTACACAATAAAAGAGTGATATTTCAGCAATTAAAAAAATCAAGGGAATACATTTAAAAATTTTATGTTTTCCTTGTAAGTATTCTGAGAAACTAATGTTAATTTCTTAAAGATGATTATTTTTCTCTGTTTTTTTTTTACCAAGAATAGGAGTTGGGAAAGTTAAAATAGAAGAATCATACTGAGACAACCAAATTCTATCTTCAATTTCTGTATCTAGCATTCATAAAGAATAATTTTAGAATCGAATATTCTTTAGAGATAAGAACTCAACATACATCATACATAAATTCAGAAATAAGACAAATTTATGATTTTGGAGCCAAGCCAACTTTAAATTAACTCAATGCATACTTATGTTCTAAATTAATTGGGTAATGCCGGTTTGCTATGTTTGATAAGTAAATCTATTAGGATCAAACATAAAAACATTTTTGTTTACACAAATCTTTCACAGTAAAAATTAATTTACAAAAACAAATTATCAAGAAATATTTATTATATCATAAATATTAAACTTATTTATTTTTTATTATGTGCAAAAGTAACTGAAAATAAAATTAATAACCATCGTCCCGAGATGAACAATTTAATTAAACAATAATGATAAATGAAAGGGAAAAAATTGAAGGACACGTGGCTTACGTGGGAAGCGAGGGTAAAGTAGGCAAAGTAAATCCTCTGTAGCCAATTTTATATGCAGCAAAAATTCAGTTCAATCCCAACCGTCGATCATCCAATAAGCAAGAGCGAGAAAAGGATGAGTGCTCCAGATTTTTTCTTCAAGGAAGATGGAGGTGCAGCGGCAGGAGACGATTCACTCGAGAAGCAAAAGTTGAAGCCTGCCTTTTGAGTTCCACTGCACAACAGAAGCACACGCGATCGTCATGTCTCTGCTGGAATCGTTGTTAGTTAGCGCTTTCACTGTCACATAAAAAGCGAGAAACGAAACACACTTTCCCTCTCTTCTCAAATCGTCGTTGTCTTCCATGGCTATTCGACCTCCTGCTTCTTCTTCACTCTCTTCACCTTCTGGTAAGTATTTCGAACTCTTATTTCTACGCTATTCAAATTCCGAATTACTATTACTCCTTCAAATAGACAATCCGTTAATTCATTTCACAGTAAAACGATTGTTCATAAGAAATCCTCGTGCTCATGCATTTGCATGTTTAACTCTAGTTAGATGAAAATGTTCTCAACTTATTAGGCTCAATCGAGTTTTTAAGTAGGAGAATGCTTCATTTGCTTTTGCAATAATAGAACTGTGGAGTTCGCCGGAGCAAAATAAATCTATTGAATGCGTTTACGGTCTTCAGATTGTGAAGAAGTCTAAAAGTTTTGGGGCTAAATGCAGATTTTAGGAATTTGATAACGAGAATGAGCACAAAATTTCGATCGAGACTATGTTTTTGTTATGGAGTGGTAGAACTTGTTCGATTTTTGTTATTTTATGCGTTTTGAGATTTTCTTTTGTTTTATGTGATTTGAGACACTACTTACCTACATTACACATGCTAGGAATTTGATTGAGAGTGAGTGCAAAATTTTTACGGAGACGGGATTTTTTGTCTCGAGTGATAGAACTTCTTGATTGTTAATTTTTTTACACATTTTGATATTTTCGTTTCTTCTGTGTTTTTGAGATACTTGCTCACAGTACACCCGTTAACGTCTTTGACATGAGGATTTATGTTATTTCAAATGCTCTCTCTTCTGGATAGTTTTTCATCTTTGTTCAAAACTGTGTGTCTTGTAGAAGGGATATGTTACACTACGTCATATGGAATAACAAGCAATTCAATCAAGCTTCCTACTGATGGCAGAAGATGGCATGACCTTGCCAGCACAAGGTGCTTTTACATTGCATGATTGATGATTATTTACCCTTATTCAGAAAACAGAGTGATCTGTTTTGAAAGTGGATTCACCTTTCTCTTGCTTATAGAATTGTAATAGTACTATATGAGGAATTATTCAATTTATCTCTAATTAGAGACAAGGAAATTAGGGAAAGATATTTTAGATTTATTTGCTTCCATATTCCATTTCAGTACGACACTCGACTATTATGATTGACTTCTTTTCTTTCTTTTTTTTATTATTTATATTGGCTTTGACACCACTGTTGGGTTCTTTTGAGGGGGGTATACCAGGGATATTCGACACCAATGACTTTTAAGCAAATTCATATAAGAGACTACAATACCACTTTCAATTCAAAAACCTTAATGCAATGAGTTTGTTGATAACTCAAATTCATATAAGAGACTACAATACCACTTTCAATTCAAAAATCTTAATGCAATGAGTTTGTTGGTCTTCTTTCTTATATTGCCCAACTTTTTCATTTTTATTGGATATGAGATCCCAACTCAGTTGAATTTTTAACACCTAAAACCGTCAAAACAATGGTGCTACATTTTTAATGAGTAACTTTTATTCATGTCATACCAATATTTTCATTAGTCTCTTTCTTCTATTAATTCTGCAATCAAATATTCCATTTACTGTGTTAGTTGAAAATTCTCTAAACTGTGACTGCAACAATTATTTACATAGGCTTGTTCTTGTCACTTGTCAAATCTTGTTTATGTCATTATTCTTCTTGAAAGATCTAAATTGCTTCGTTTTCTGAAATAGTTTTGGTTATCTTTAGGTACAAAAGTTCACTTTTTGGATTGCCACACCTCCTTTGGCTATCCACAGGGCATCATCAGTGCCTTTCAAAGGTTAATGTTGCTGCAGATTATTCAGATTCTATACCCGATTCTTCTGATCACATGGATGAACAAGGTTATCATCCTCTTGAAGAACTGAAAGGTTCCAATGATACAAAGCCAGCAAGACTCTCTCCTCCTGAAATGGCTAAAACAACTGTAGAGGTTTGTGCCTAAATGCCTTCGTGCATGTGAAAGGAGTTAATTTACAATATCTAGAGCTGCAGCATAGCACACATATGATTTTTCTATTTTGCTTAGCGTATTTTGGCAGTATCCATATCCTTTTATCATCATGCCCTGTTTGTTGGCATTAGGCTAATAAAAACGCCTTGCTAGTATTTCCTGGAATGGTACACTGTGAACCACATGAGCAGATTTCATGGGCTGAGTTTCAATACCATACTGATGATTTTGGAGGTTTGTTTTCTTTTTGTTTTGCATATATTTTGTTTATGATGTGAGAATTATCAATTACCTTAATGAATTCTGATTTAGTATTAAACATTGAGAATTTTAACTTATTGCTTTTATTTTTTTTTTTTTTTTCTGTAGATATATATTTTGAAATCTTTGATGATGCAAACCTTTTGGCAGATCGTGGAGCTAACAATCCTGTGGTAGGAATTTAGTAGCTGTGTTTACAAAGGGATTCCATTGTTAGTTATTCTAGTTGTTGACCAACTGTGCTTAGCTGTTGAGATTTCGCTTTTTCTTCTCTTCTTCTACACCCTTTTCTTTTACTTCTTGGTCTGCCCACCTGATGCAAATTATTTTAAGAAAAATCTCTTGTTAAATTTGAAGTAGATGAAAGTTGCAGATATGTGTCAGGCAACCATGTCAAACCTGTGTATAGTACTTCTAGTTATGAGGTCCAGGTTTCCAATCTCTTCCACCTACTTCTCTATTGTTTCTTTTCTTTTCTTTATTTCTTTTGACTGATGTATTTGGGACTCCTTGTTAGATTTCATGTTTTCACTCAAAATGAAAAGCCACTTTCATAGACGATATACTTATTTTAAATCATATGAAGTTATTAATTCAGATCATGAGATTATGTAGTCATCTTGAAAGTATTATTTTTTTAGGTGATTAAACTCTGTTTTTGTGCAACAGCTTGAAGAGCTATATTTGTTGTTTGGACGGTAAAGTGAAGTAGTTTTGGCAGGGTCTTTTTGTGTTCCATCCTTATCTTTAACATAGAAGTTGTGAAATTGATATTCAGGGTCTGTGTTTCTTCAGAATGTTTTCATTGGAATGGACATCCCAATATATGATAATAATAGAAGGACTGCTAGCGAGTATGACATCTTCAATAATGGCAAGGGTGATGATTTATTCACATTTGATGAGGAAGATGATGATGTTGAGGTTTGCATTTTCAGTTGCTTAAATTATGGAATTTCGAAAGTTGTTTTAGTTACCAATCGATTCTTTTTATGCATGTGAGAAATCTAAATCTCAAGTATATTGTTCTGCAAACAGGTCTCAGAAATGGAGGAGTTTAACATTTCACTGAATTGGGGACATCCTGACACTACAAACTCTATTCATCCAATCTATTTCTCAAAGTGTTTAACAAAGGTCCTCCATCCCCTGAAAAAGAACACAACAAGAACTGATAGATAGCTAATATCTCAAGTTTCAACATGAGAATGATTTAACAGATTTATAGGTTCTGGAAGAAATAACATTGGTCCTTTATGATTTTTCTTCTAGGCTGTCAACAACGTGGAATATATTAAAAGAATGAACCATCCTTCAAATGGTGTTTCTATTATAGGGTTCCTTAGACCCATTTACGATGAAGAAAGGTCTTATCTAAGATGGATGTATCACACTGAAGATGGTGCTGTATACATCTCCGGCTCGAGAGGTATCAATTAACTTCAAGGTTGATATCTATGATCTACAGATTTCCTCTTAACTCATTTAATATTAAAAAACATTGAGTTTTTCTAAGAGCACCTAACAGATAACCATTGAAATTCCTAAAATTGAATTTTGTAGAACATAGATTTTTATTGAGAGGGGGATGTAAAGTTTCGTGTTGGAAGTTAGAGTTAAGGATACACATTTACACCAATCCAATTTTAACTTTTATGTCACTTTCATGTTTTTTTTTTATGTGTAGAGCAATTAGTTTATTAATTTGTTGGCTAACTTGCTGTGCATTTTATGCAATACTTTCTTGTCATGGCACATTCATGAAGAAGCTTGTTAAAGGGCTGTGAACTTCCTCACAATTTTGTATTGTAGCAGGATCTTGTTTAGTTGACTAAAGTTGTGCTACTTTTTTGGAAACTCAAATTTGGTGTTAGTGGTTTGGGTTCACTACTATTGCTTGTTGGTTCTTGTCTTGGAATGTCTATCTAGTATTTCAATATAACAACAAAGCTTGAAGTTTGTCATTGCAGTTCTCTGAGCATATTGCATTTATGTAACCTGCAGAGGCAAAGGCTCTTCTTTATCAGTGACATGAAATCTTAGTTTTGACAAAAAAACTGTAGATTCATTGGTAATTTGTTTTTTAACTTTGTTCCTTTTCAATCATTGTATGGCGAAGATTCTTACTCAAATAGTATTGATGACCAAGGAAACACTAATTTGACACTATATCGGTTAGAGATCCTGAAAATCAAGCTCCACTCCATGTATGGATATCAGGCATGTGTCTCAAAACCGGTTCTTTCTTTCTTTCTTTATCGATCTATCTATCTATATCGCAACACCTGCTTGAAAGAGTGTGTTCATCCTGACTTTATTTTTGAAAAATACACCAAAAGGTGTAGCCTGCTAAAATACCCCTGGGAAGCAAATGGCGTACGTTAGCAAATCCCCAATATTTCTCTGTACCTTGAACCTTCATTAAGTTTGTTGAGATTTATATTCTAAATTACAATTATGAATGTTCTACATGTCCAAAAAAATTGCAGTCTGAAATTAGTGTGCTAGAGTTTCAAGACTCTGAACCTGATATTCTTGCACACTCTTCTTCGGAAATTCTGGAACGCTTCAACAGATTCTGTGAAGATGATCTTAAAGCACTTTGCAAGAAGAAAGGTCTTGATGCTGAGGTAATCCAATTTTCCCCCACTTTATCCACTATGCAGATCTTTCAAATAAATCAATTTCACTGGATAAAAGGTTATAAAATAATTTGACATTTATTTAGATCTTAATTCTTTTCGTTTATGACATCAAATAAATGAAGGAAAGCCTCCCTTATTTTCCATTGGATGATATCAAAGAAGGAAATTGTTGATTCTTTACTTCTCTCCTTTTCTTTTCTTACTTCCTTCCCTCCATGACGCCAAGCAAATACACTGTCGTAGGAAAAGACTGTTATTTGCTTCATTATCTGTTTATTCTTTGATTTGGTGTCTACTATTAACAGTTGGTTTAAGCCGATTGCTTACTTTACTGTTCTTATTACTTGGCTTCAGGGAGCTTACCTGGTTGGGGTTGACAGCCTTGGCGTGGATGTTAGAGTCTCTTCAGGTGCAGAAGTAAAAACTCATCGCTTTCCATTCAAAATCCAGGTGAGGATTGTGTGTTTCAACAGAATGTACATTATTCCAGATTGATTCTGTTACGCACCCTCGCCTGAACATCCTGGTCAGAACATGTGTATTAGTTATTAAAACAATCTACTTGCTGTCAACCTCTTACGGATAAGATAATTTGAGGGTTGATCGTGTGAGCCTATGATTTTTATGCTATCCAGTGTTTGATGCGGGACATTTACATGATAATGTTAAAATAAGTCCAATGGAACAAGGAAAACCATATTTATATGATACCCCATAAAAAATTTTATTGGCATTATTTTTAACTAAAACTTGAGCCGTATTATTTGATGAATTTGTTTTTATAATATTTTTTTGTCTTTCTGAGGTTCCTGAATTATCAATAATATTTGAAGCAAACCTACAAGTCTGAGGTTCTAAGTCAACCAATGTGTCACGCACATATAACATGCTTGCCTAGCCAGATGGGAAGAAGATTTGAACTGGATTCTCCAGAAATTTATTTTTTGGTAGAATTTGGGAAGTGGCTTTTTTAATTAACGATTTAATATCAGAAGACTAAATAAAGGACGGTAAACAAACCTTTGGCTGGGGTAAGGTGATGAACATTTGTGATCCGAGAGTAGGGAACACTGTTAAGTGTTTGTGATTGACCACGTGTGAAAGAAGCCTTTACGGTCCACCACCCTTAATTTAAGGCATTTTAATCTAATGGTTAGCAAGAACCTACAACATAGGCTATTTTACTACATGAACTTAGCTTATAAGCATTTGTAACGATAAATTTGCTTAAAAAAAGTCTTCAGCCTGGCATGTTTTCGAATTAATTAATGGATTTTTCTTCTTCAATTTGTAGGCTGCCACAACAAACGCTGCTGAAAAACAGATTTGGCAACTCTTGTTTCCTCGATCTCGACGTAAGAAGAATATGAAGAAGTGGCGGACTACCACCATGATTTGAGCATCCCTCGGTGATTGGTCCTTGTGTATTCACTTCGTCCTTCTCAAACTGCCCCTAGAGTCTGTTCCGGAGCAATTGATGTCTTTTTGTATGAATAGTTCTATAATCTGTACATTTTTTTCTGGGTAAATCCTATACAGCATTTTTTGGGTACATCTTCAAAGTTTAGGAAAAGAGGAGGTAAGGAAGGGTTGTGTCACTCTTCGAAGGCGTATTAGTGGCTGCAAATATTAAACCCAAGTTTACTTAGGTTGATCTTTACCGATGCACAAAATTGAGAAGCAATTACTTGTGTGTTTGGATTGCAGCTTGAAGCTCTCCAAATGGAGAGACACGTTCCTACTCATAAAACTGAGTAACGAGTATTTTCTATTATTGAGATAAACACCAGGTACACAAAACTAAGAAACACGTGTTATATTATTGGGATAAACACCGGGTGCGGTGAACCTAACCTTTTTCCGAACATATCGCTGTTGGTTCTATAATTTTACTTAGGTTGAAAAGGGTTCCACGCGGTTGTCTTCTTTTTCCTCCTTTACGCCCTTACAGATTATAAGTCTTAAAATGTTTTCCTTTCTGTTTGGTGAATATTAAGTGATGCTTTAGGACAGCATTTACTCATAAAACTTTGATAATGTGGCTTCCACAGAACTTTGGCTTCAACTGTGGGATACCAAAAAGTTGTTTCAAGAGAGGAAACTTTGTTTATGTGAAAAAAAGTTCCATTAAAAGAATTTAGGGTTTAACAATATTATAAATTTCAGCAAGGCCTTTTAAAAAACACGTGATATATTCGGAATCTCTTTATTGAACACGTCGTGATGTATATGATTTATCACAAACATAATTCAGTATAGGTCTAAATTATAATTCTTTTCAAAGGATTTTCAAATGTGTGAAAAGCTATGTAACATTTCTCACTCTAATTGAGTGCACTTGAAGGAAATCATAAAAGGGAAAATACTCATATTTTAAAAGCCTTTATTTTAAGTGTTTCGAAAGATTTCTAGACATATAAATGTATGACACTCTCGGTAACAGGAAGTGTGAAGGTTTTCCTAATCATGAAAGAATTAGGACATTACATCTCTTTCAAGTCTTCAAATTTTATTTTTTTTAACGACGAAGTTTTTCAAGTCTTTAAATAAAAGGTCATTATTATCTGATTTTGAGAAATTGTCATCAACAAATTTCAATTTATTTTTTAAAAGAAGTGTTCATTTTATATTTATACTTTTAATTGTGATAGTTGGTTTTATTGAAAGGGGAGAAACAAGAATAGGGACTTGTAGGATTGTTACTCTCGTCAGTAAAATTCATATTCTGTTTTGATTGGAGAAACGGTTTCTGATTGTGTATGATCCTCTATTGAAAATTGTAGAAATAATCAAGAAGATTAAAAAAAAACGACAACTGGATCCAAGAAAAGCAAGAACATATGTAGCAGAAGCATAGCAGGGCTCAGATGCCAGAATGGTATTCCATCTGTCAAAACAAATGCAAGGTTTCACTCACTGAACATGATTTCATGATTCTTTTAATAAACAATTATTCTATGTGATTAGTGCATTGTTTATATAGTTTTGAATTTCAGGATGATTTGTGGTACAGAAGATGTTGCCACACATTATTCTTTAGCTCCCAACCTTTCATAGCAAGCCATAGATTCTTTTGGTAACTGCACACGTGGATTGTTACTAAATACTATTAAATATTCATTACACATTTTAGAGTTTGGCCTGTTCTTTCTTTTTGGATCTCAAACCCTATTTTTAAGTTAAAGCTGTTTTTTCACTTTTTCTTATCTTAGAAACTACTTTTAATCTCAAAGTTGCTTGGCATAAAAGCTCTTCGTTTTTAGAAATATCTTGAAGAATACGTAACTGCAAACTTACCTTTAAGCAATATAATGTTAGAAATTCATACCATTTAAACAATATAATATTAGAAATTCATACCATTTAAAATTATCTTTTAAGTTATTTTTTATAGATTTAGAAACCCGTTTACAAATGTGTTATCTGAAATGATTGGTGTTGTTTCTTATAGATTTAGAAGCCCTCTACAATTGTGTTATCTCAATTGACTGGTGTTGCTTTAAAAAGTTACAACAATCAGGTTATGAACATTTGATTCATCATAATATCAGCAAACCATTTAAAGAATATGTCCAGTGATCATTTTTGCTCTAAACTAATATTTCAAATCCATTAGGGCAAGTGTCATTGCTTATCATCTTTGGTAATATTTTTATTATTAATACATATGACGATCGATATATATGACATCTCAATGAGCAGTTTTTTTTTTTAAATTCCGACCCTTGCAAGGATATCATTTACTACTAAACTTTTTATTTTTGACTACTGCCAAATGGCAATTCTTACTATGTGATAGAATGTTTTTTATAAATTAATATATTTAAAAAACTTACTTAAGATATCACATGTTAAAAAAAAATTGAACTAATATTTTATCGTCTTAGTCTTTTCTACATATAGAAAATATTATGTTTTTCCTTAATTATTAGCTATAGATTATCCTATTAAAAAGTGACGTGTATTCAACCGATAGATAACGATAGGAGTTTTTTAAATGTTTGTTTTATTTTAAATATATTTTCACAATTCATGTAACCTCCTTCTGGTTATTATTAAATAAAAGTTAAGTAGAATTAACAATTATTGGATAAATAAGAAAACACAAACGTGGCTAATATTTATTAAAAATTAATTATATTAACATTTAATTTTATGAAACTTGAATATGTTATGAGAGTTTATTAGTATTAAATATTAAAACATTTAATCACTCCTCATAATTTTATCTTATTAAAAAATACATTTGATTTAAATTATTTAGTATAAATTTGAAGTGTAATTTATATGATTAAAATATTCACTTGTTTTTAAAACTTTAATATTATAATATTTTATAAAGTAAAATAACTTATTAATATGAATTACGATTATATAGATAAATTTTGTCTTTATACGTACTAAAATACTAATTGTTATCATTTTCACACTACCAAAATAAAACAATTAAATCTTAAAGAAACATATTATAAGATAGGTTTTAATTATATACCTAATTTCTCCAACTTAAGAAAATCTTATAATAAATATATAAAGTAAGAATATAAAAATTTCAAAGAAAAACAAATAAATTTTATTTGAAACATGATACAATAAAATACAATATATTTTATTCATAAATTACATCAAAGATACTCCAAAACTGAATCAAATATTAACTGAAAGGTTTAAATTTGATAGAGACGACACAAGAATTTTTGAAATATTTATTTTCAAACTAGAAAGATATACAAATGCAAAAAGTTTAAAAAATCTCACATACCATGTTATGACTTTCTTGTTACATGCAAACGTGATCAACATGATTGTGGTGACCTATACATCAAACATATATACACATTGGATAAAGTAAATAAATTTTACAAAAAAAATATTTAAAGAACTTAAAAACACAAATTATTATGATTGTCCACAAGTATACCTTAATTAGATGAAATTCTACATTCGTCCAAAATTTGTAAGAATTATGACTAAAAAATAGTTAGTAAAACTAATGTTGCTCAAAACAACTTTTTTATTATTAAACATCCAAAAAATCGTCGATCCAAGGATCCTAACCTTCAAAACACAACTTTCAATCAAAAATTATATTATATTTTTGTAATATATGATCATCGTCAAATAAAACAATAAATTAAAAACAAATTATAAATTTATCAAAGCAGTAACCATTTATTTTCATTTTTTCTTCCTTACATTTCTTCAATTTCTAGTTTATTTTATTTTATATAAACAATTATTAAATATTATTAATT
>Ga0123340_1002534_pt1 | contig 16585 bp, 21 predicted proteins | sample SirMexnodulemix_FD_89961 | JGI IMG/M metagenome (GOLD analysis project Ga0123340, IMG submission 89961) | Root nodule microbial communities of legume samples collected from Mexico - Siratro Mexico nodule mix | ecosystem: Host-associated > Plants > Roots > Nodule | place: Mexico: Nepantla... | reverse complement strand
GTTATTAATTTTTTATACGTTTCTAATTATTAATGTTACGTGCTATTTTTTAAAAGACCATTTTATGCAGAAAATATTATAAGCAAAAACTGCAATAACAATTAATTAAAATTATTCTTCAATATCTAAATTTCTAAAACTTAAGATAATTATAATGTCTTATAAATTTTTATTATAAAATAATTGATATCGTTGTTTTGTAAATAAAAATATAAAATTAGAATGCCACATCATAAATTTAATAAGATGTATTTAAGTTATATGTTTGAATAAGAAGTCACTTTTGAGTTGAATTTTAAAATTCAAAATAATAATTAGATGGCAAATCATACTTAAAATGATACTTTTATATCATAAAGTGGTATATTGAGTTTTGTCTAGTGAAATTGAGTTGGAATAGTTTAAACATAATTTTGTGTAATAGATCATGTATTTATATATTTAAACTTGTTAAAAATGTATGAAATAACAAAAATTATTTTGAAGTTGGTTATAAAATATTATGCAAAAATTAAAAGTTTTATACAATTTGCAAAGTCTTTGTAAATTCAGTAACTAGATTCAAATTCGTCAAACCAATCTAGATCCATGATTAAAAGACAATTATGATTTGATTTGCTATAGAGAATTTTTTCTATTTCGTAAAGATACATGCAATTGAAAATATTAAAAAATATTTGTGGATATATATTATAATTATGATTTAAATTATATATGGCACGATGTTATATTGATTTAAGTAAAATTATTATGAATGATGACTATGGTACCAAATTAGTTGAGATCGCAAAATTAATATAATATATTAAAACTTGTAGTATTATATGTATTGAGCATATATACCTATGTTAACATTGGGTATGTTAATTTCAAAATAAGAATTTAATATACTATACACATTTAATATAATACATAAATTCATATGTTAATATAAGGTAATGAACAAATTAAAGTTTTCAATTAGATGTTGAATGTTTGATTTATAATTTAAGATGTTAAGATTATTATATAAATTACTGTTAGCTTTAACTTTTATTTATTATTTATAGAAAATATTGTTGTTAATTAGATCAAAGATAATGTTATACAAAAGATTATTTTTAGTACCTTTAAGATGAATGTATAAATGCTATATTTTTTTAAATATATTTTTTAGTTTTATAAACTCTTTATTTGATATTAATACATATCATGATAAAGTGTCACTTAAAAGTTTCCATTTAACTGAGAGGGTTACATTGATTTGTTTTAAGAATATTTTTTTAATTATAAATATTGATTAAATTTATAATACATTGATGATGTTTTTATTTTAACTTTTTAAATGGAATAAAAAAATACATGGTCCACGGTCTAATTTAAACTATTTTTTTGGTTTAAATAAATTATAATAGAACACCGAATGAAACACAATATTAGATGTATATTTTAATTTAGCTTTATTTAAAATCTAAGTGTTATTGTATTGTAGATAATATCTATACTTGTTACAAACAAAATATAAAGTTTTTTCCTTTACTAAATCTACACTTCTTATATAAAGATGATACAACTTTTTCATCTTCATTTACTGTTATTTTCCAATAAAATAATTTTACCCTTTATTAAATTAAAATAATTTAATTATTTATAGTTTGTATAATACAACTTTTGGTAATTCTTGATGTTATTTTTTAATGAAATAATTTTATCTTTTATTAAATTAAAACAAATTTATTATGATAAAATAAATAATCTCACCATTTCAATTTTAAAATAATTATAATTTCTCAACTAAAAAATAGCGGTTTAATCCTCATTCTCTTATTTATAATTTTTTTATAAGCTTATGCATTTACGTTATATTAATGTAAATTAACATTTGATTTTGGTTATTAGACTTAGTTTGATAGATTCCAAAGTTTAAATACTTTTTTTCTTCTCAGCAACATTTAAAATGTAATTGAAGTAGCACAAGGAATGCTAAACCCTTAACAATACGACACCGAAAAAGGATAAATTTGGTGGTTGGTTGAGAGGCGATAGTTTTTGTTTTGAAGTCTAGCTTTGATATGGTACTCCAGTTATATTTTTACAATCTAATAAAATTAATAAAGCCTTAAATTTGAGAAGAAAACGAAGTAAGAAAACTGAATAAAATTGTTAATGACATTGAATTCGTTTAAAAAAGTGTTGATATCACTTTGTTCAAAGACAATGATGTATGATCTATCGTTAATGAAAGGTATAAGTGTATGTACCTCCCGTGGTAATCGGCCAGGTCCACCGAGGTAATCGGCCAGGTCCACCGAACTGTTGGTGGCTCAACCTAAACATGGGTGCCTTAACGTCGCTTCGGCTTTGGACAAGGCTAAAAGATGAGTGAGAGGAGAATGTTACGGGAATTTACGATTCTAAACGTCCTACGCCTTTATAGAGAATTATGCCACTATGACGTTTAAATGGCGTGTTCTAATAAATATTGCTAAATAGGCAGGAAGTATCTAAGACTTTTTCTATTCCTATCACCTTTTACAGACACCTTTACTCTAACTGACTTGAGCGTCGGAGAGTCTTCTGCAGGTGCTCCACCTTTCGGTCTAGTCCTGACGGAGATTCTATTTTGATATATGAGGAAGGTAGGAAGTAGAGCCCCGTGTATTTCACGAGCAGAACCCTACAGCCCGCAGAAGAACGGTATCAGGTAATCGAGAAACTAGTATTGGCCCTAGTATTCTCGGCAAGAAGGCTACGTCATCACTTTCAGAGTCATGCAATGGCGGTAAAAACGGACTACCCCATAAAACAAATATTGTAGAAGCCGGAATTGGCCGGAAGGATGACGGCTTGGGCGGTTGAGCTATCTGAATTCGGGCTTTGGTTCGAAGCGAGGGGCCCGATGAAGGCACAGTTCCTGGCCGAGTTCTTGACGGAATTGCCTCCGGTAATCGAAGAAAGAACCGTCTGGTTCTTGAGCGTTGACGGTTCTTCCAACAAGAAAGGCAGCGGCGCGGGGATCATTCTGGAAGGCCCAAGACATGTGATTGTCGAACAATCTATCCGATTCGGATTCGAGACGTCAAATAACCAGGCCGAATACGAGGCTCTTATTGCAGGCTTGAGATTAGCAAAGGACCTGGGGGTCAGGTGCCTCAGGTGTCAGACCGATTTGCAATTGGTCGCAGGCCAAGTGAACGGCGAATACCAGGCCAGAGAGCCCCTATTACAGAAGTACCATAACATGACCAAGAAGTTAATGCTCCAGTTTGAGGAGGTCAGCATTGTGCATGTCCCACGATGCAATAATGCCAGAGCTGACGTCTTATCCAAACTAATGAGTACTAGGAAAACGGGACAACACAAGACACTAATTCAAGAGGTGCTGAACACACCAAGTTGGGATAGAGATTACGTGTTGGAAATTCAAATAAGGGAGAATAGCTGGATGACACCCATCCTAAATTTCCTGATGCACGATATACTGCCTGAAGACCGAGCAGAGGCCAAAAAAATAAGAAGACAGGCCGCTTCCAACACGGTTGTTAAGGGAGAACTCTTCCGTAGGGGGTTTTCCTCTTCTTTGTTGAAATTCCTTGACCGCAAACAGCCCGACTACGTCTTGTCGGAGCTCCATAGAGGAACCTGCTGAATGCACTTAGGGGCGAGATTGATGGCGGTTTGTGTTCTGAGGGCAGGGTATTATTGGTTGACGGTCAAGCGAGACACCCGGGCATACACGGAAAAATGCTTGGAGTGTCAGCAATATGAATCTGTTTTTAACGCACCTCCCGAGGAGATCCATTAGACTAACACGTCATGGCCTTTTAGCCGGTGGGCCGTGGATATTTTGGGATTGTTTCCTTTGGCAAAGGGACAGGTGAAGTATCTTATAGTAGCCATTGATTATTTCACCAAATGGATAGAGGCCGAGCCGATTGCCACCATAACTGCCCGTCAGGTGCAGAATTTCATGTGCAAACAAGTCATCTGCCGACATGGGTTGCCACACAACGTGGTAACTGATAATGAGAGACAATTCACAAATAGCAATTTTGAAAAATTCGTAAAGCAACTCGGGGTTAAACACCTGGTGACAAGAGTGGAACATCCTCAAACCAATCGGCAGGCTGAGGCGGCCAACAAGGTTATCTTGGGAGAGCTAAGGAAAAAGCTTGGTCGACTGAAGGGTCTGTGGGCCAAAGAAGTTATGAGAATATTAGGGGATATCATTGCACTCCACAGTCAGCGACAAAAGAGACACCCTACCGACTTACATATGGGGCCGATGCCATGATACCCGTCGAACTCGGGGAGACATCATGGCATAGGGCAAACTTTGATGACCAAACAAACGGTGGCAAACTTTGAGTGGGATTGGACTTGGTTCAAGAGGTACGTGAAGAGGCTAATGTCCTTGAGGAAGCCGCCAAGCTCAGGGCGGCTAAATGGTATAACACTCGAGTGCGAGAAAGGACATTCCAAAGGGGCGGCCTGGTGTGGAGGAAAGTTGGCGAAGCTCGCAAACACCGACAATAGGGGAAGTTGGCACCGAATTGGGATGGACCTTACAGAGTGGTAGACAACCTCCAAAACGGGTCATATAAGATTGAAGAGCTAGGTGGTAGGCTGATACCAAGAACGTGGAACGCTACCCACCTCAAAATGTATTATAGTTAAAAATTGAAATGAGGTACTCTTTCCTTGACTTGGATTTTTTTCCCTAAGAAGGGTTTTGACAAGCAAGGTTTTAACGAGGCCCATATTTAGGATAAATAAAATTCCCTTTGAAGTCTTTATATTTTTTCTTTTTGTTTGATTGAACAATTATTCAGAACGAGAAAGGGTACATGTCCCACTAACATGCCCAAATCTAATCTGACGAGTCCTTAGTAGGATGAACGTCTTAAAGACGTATCCATACCAGGATGATAGTCTCAGCGATGTGTCTATGGCGGATGAACATTTAACAACGTATCCAGGACACAAAGAACGTCTTAAGGACGTCTTCGGATCGGAATGCCTAACAACAGGCCCGAAAATAAGGATGACTAGACGAACGTGTTAACAGCTTGTCCAGTTGGTAACATGATGAATGCCTTAGCGTCATACCCAAATTAACTGAGTCTAATGGCTCAGAAACATCATATCTCAGGTCAACGCGAGAAAGCCATACCCCAAGCCACCGAGAGAAATATTCCTGTTGTAAAATAAACCTTCAGGTGACCGAGCAAATATCGGGCAAAAACAAGATTGGGCCCGTTATGAAACTTACGCAAATATTTTTCTGCAACAGACACATATATATACATTTATTTAGAGCAAATTAAGTCATTGATGTTTGTACAGTTATCCTGAAGTGGCATAAAGATGAGCAAGGTCAAAATATGAAATTACAACAGAGGCCTAAGGCACAAGGGCAAAGGTGACGGATCTTCAACAGGTTCGTCTTCTTTGTCGATATCAAACAGAGTCGGATCAAGATCGGGAGCAAAGGCAGTAGCTTGTTTCATGGCCTTCAGAAACCCATCCTCGTAGACAGATACACATGCTTCCTCCAGTTTAAGTTTCTCGACATCCCAATCAGCCTGCTTCTTGGCCATTTCCGCTTGCAGTTCGTTCACTTTGTCTTGCTCCTCCTATGCAACCTGGGTCATTCGGGATTATTCGGCCTCCCGCTGCTCACGTAACCTGTGAGAATGTAGAAGTTCAATTTCTTTTTCAGCAAGGAGTGATTCTTTGTCAGCAATGGCCTTTTGGAGACTGAATATCTCTTGTTCTAGGCTCTCTTAGCCTTCGTAACTTGCTCAACTTTTTGTTCCATGCCTGCCAACTGGTCACGGAGTCCAACTTTTTCCTCTGCTGTGTGTCGGTGGTACTGCATGAGTGCTAGGCACCTAGCCATCATGATGCTCCCCGCCTCGAAGCATCCAACTTTGCCAACCTTCGCCATCAAGTCGGCATCGTAAGGATACACCTGACTCAAGTCCTTAGCCTGCTGATTGACGTGCCAGTTGGATTGGACACCAGGAGAGGTCACGCTAAGGTGATCCAATCTGACAGGGCCAGAGGAAGAAGAAGAAGCCCTGATGACCAGGTCTGATTGAACAGCCTTGGGAAGAGTTTGATTGGTTGGAGGCGGCGAGGCAGGACCACCTTCAGGAGAGCTTTCCAGGTTTATAACTTCAGGAAGTACGCCTGCAGTAGCCCCCCTGAGGGGTTGGCAACAACAAGGTCGATGGTATTGGTGGCCTCGTGAAGTTCAAGAAGTGGAGTGATATGCCCGCTAGCACCAAGGTCGGAGGGGCCATGATCAGAAGGCTCCTTCTGAACGGAGGCGGCGTCACCCAAATTGGATGTTTCTCCTCTTTTCCTCTTGCCAACTTGGAGTTCAGCGGCCAAGTCATGGCGACCACCGACCCGGGCGCGAAGTTTCCTCATGTCAACTGTGTTACCCATGATCTCTGCGACACAAATAAAAGGGTCAAGATGGAAATGTCAGACAAATTCGTAGACAAGAATAAAAAGTACCTAAGAACAAAGCATTAGAGTCCTCGACGAGAGGAAGGCAGAGAAGCGCCCTAGTGTGAAGCGGCCTAGGAAGCTGTCGGATAGCGTCAATCGCTACCTTCTCCTCGGTAGTGAGACGATAGTCGGGGTGTGGCTGAAACCGGATGGGTTTCTGCTAGTAGAGAGGGTGTCAGGGAGTATGGTCAGGCCGGAAGAGGATGTGCTTTTCAGCATCCTCGGAACAACGACAGAGTTTGAAGAAGCGGGGTTTGAAGTGTTTGTAAGACAAGTTGTATAAGGTCAAGAGGGGACTACCGTGACTGGCACTCAAGGATACAACCAACAAGCTTACCAAACTTCATCTGATAAAAATAGGTGAAGACACTAATGGAAGGCACAAGCCCGAGATGACCATAGAGTAGCTCAAAACATGTTACGAAGGCCTAACTATTCGGGTGCAACTGACTAGAGGCTATGTTCATTAAGTTCGACATTCCCGCTTCGAAATCAGTGAGGGGAAAGGTGGTGTTGTACTCCTTAAATAAGTAATCATAGACATAGGTGAAGTCATAACTGTCTGGGGTTGGCTTCATGTATATGCGCTTGCGAGCTCTACAAGGTTTGACTACGCCATATTTGACAAAGGGGTCCTCGCATACAGGATAAACAGCCACAAATTGACCCACTTTGTCTCTAGTGTTATATATGGACAGATGTTTGTCGACATCGCTGTGCACCCAACGATATCCAGGGATGACGACAGGAGGGTGCGGGCTCTTACCCCTTTTTGAAACGCTAGAAGGCTCTAGGTTTGCGGTAGCAGATTTGGGGTTTTTTCTTTTTCTAGAAATATGAGTAGGGTGTGGTGGAGCCACTAGAGTTGCGGCAATGTGTGGTGACACTGAAGGAGTATCCTCTAAGGATTCTTCCTCACCGAGGAGGGATGCGGTTCGCTTCGTCCATGGGAGTGATTTTCCTATCTAGCATGTTCTTACGCGCCCTAGGGGAAGCAGAAAAAGATGAGTAAGAAGTCATGATCGTACCTAGAAAATGGACAAGTTGAAGGTGTGGAAGAGAGAGCGTTCCAGGGAAGCGTAGGCCAAGTAAGGTAGAAGACAACTGAAGGAGATGAAGGGTCGAAGGGTCGAAGCTGGGACTTCAATTAATGAAAGTCGAAAAAAATCGACGTACAAGATGAAGCCACGATGACGGGTGAGCAGGTTGCGCCATCAGGAGAGGGGAGCGAAAGCGTATCCTCAGGGCCACATCACGTCCTATCCTCTGCGTCTCATTAATAATGATATGACGTAAGCCTTGAAAACGCAGGAATCCTGTTCGTTTGAGTTCCAAGCAGGTAGAGACGGTATTCTAAGTCCACCTGACTGAGTTTAGAGTTGCCCGTTAGAACCGCGAACTCGGGGGCCTTATGTGGTAATCGACCAGGTCCACCCGAACTGCTGGTGGCCCAACCCAAAGATGGGTGCCCTAACGTCGCTTCGGCTTTGGACAAGGCTAAAGGGTGAGCGAGAGGAGAATATTACGGGAATTTGCGATTCTAAACGTCCTATGCCTTTATGGAGAACTATGCCACTATAATGACACTTAAATGGCGTGTTCTAATAAATATTGCTAAACAGGCAAGAAGTATCTAAGACTTTTTCAATTCCTATAACCTTTTACAGACACCTTTACTCTAACTGACTTGAGCGTCGGAGAGTCTTCTGCAGGTGCTCCACCTTTTGGTCCAGTCCTGACGGAGAGCCAGAAGATAACCCCTCTTAGTAAAGCCGACACCATCCGGAGAGGACGACTTCAATTCAGTTCGGGTAAGAACAGTGTATTAATTAAAAATACTAACTGAATTAAACGCTAATCTCGTTAGCAATCGATAAATAAATGTTCAACTAATGAAAATTAAGATTCACTACCAAATCCTTTGAAATTTAAATTTGAAATGAAAATAAATAATATCTTATATAAATTTTTGGAAATTGAGATATTATAATTAGGTATACAAACATTCCATTGTCTTGTAGTTATTTGAAATAAGTTAACTTATTAATTATACAACATTTTTTTAACAGAGATTTTTCTGTTTTAAATCGTATAATTCTATAGACAAACTACCTTTAAATTCCTTCTTAATGGTTTTTCCAATAGCTTTTCTTGACCTCCGTCTACCTCTATTAACAAGACTAACCTATATTTCATCTAATCTCCTTCCTGGAGCTTCTACATGTCTTCTCCACGTACACCCAAACCCCACTGGGCCAAAATTCTACTATTTTTTCTACTTCAGGTATATACCTTCAATATCCTTTCATTTTGTCTAGTATGTCCATACATCAAACACTTGTTGCCACCCAACACACAGTTCCCCATTATGTTTATTTTCTTGTTTATCCTCGTACACAAGCTAGTGAAACTAAAACATCATACGCAGAAACATTACACAAAACAACAAAGTAAAAATATTACAAGAAAGAATGAGGATGAACCATCCTCAGCTTAAGTCAACAATAGAGTTCCTCTTAAAACAAACAATCTCAAAGCACTCAACATCAACCAACTGCTACTTCAGTTAAGCAATCCTTGGCCAGTAGCATACATCATACAATTGATATGTTCCTCTAAACAGACATTCACTCAGTGACATGCAAGACATAAGAGTTCGGTTGACAACATGAATCTTTAATGATTTTAGAATAAATACCTTTTGAAGTGCATCAGTTGCCTCAGCCCTTGCTCTTTCACTGATTGATTTCTCTAGAACTTCAAGCATTCTAGCAGCACGGGCTCTAGCATCATCTACACTAGTAGCAACCATCATTTCCCTAACAAAAACGTCAATACACTCTGCTCCATCTACAGGAAGGTGGTTGTTCAAAGTAGGCTGGTCCTCGGGAACAGAATCATTTCCATTATCTTCCAATTTACCTGTAGAGTTTAAGATAGTTTTAATGACCTCCTTAATTTCTCAGATTAATTAGTTTACTGGGAATCCTTTTCTGAAAGTTTATAAAATAAAAGGGAGGAAAATGGTTGGTCCCCGATATACCAAAATCATAAACTTTGTGGTCTCTTACCCAATCAAAAGAATCACTCTAAAGTCCAAACAAGAGGAATAAGGAAGATTTTGGTTGAGGAAGATCACAACCATATCGAGTATTCTATCTTCATCCATGGATTTAAATATGTGACTCTTCTATTGAATTATGACTTAATAATTTAACATGATGGCTAAATTCATTATTCATAACATTTATTCTGTAATTTCTAGCAAGTGGTATCAGAGCCTCGTTCATGTTAAATTATTGGGAATAAAGTTTTATCATTGGATTGAATTATGTTGTTGTTATACCAGTTTGGAATTAAAGAATAAACGCACATAATTCTATTTGATGTTTACACCTTTTGTCTTATCTTATATAATTCGGTTTTATAGTATTATGGCCTTGGTTCCTGTATGTTGCAATTTTGGTAATTCATATGAATTGCTAGTTTGATATACATAATAATTCCGCTGGTAAATTGCGTTGAAAAGCATATGTAATATTTTTCGATCGACCTTCAATACGATTCACAGATCTAGGTCTTTATTTTCATTGTTATATCCGCTGCTCATATGCAATTTTTTTATAATGCTTATTATTTATACGAATAATAAATGGTCCAAAGGAAGTTTATTGTCTAGCCAAATAATAAACATTGGGGTTTTCTTTTGTAATGTTTCTTATGTATACGGATAATAAACGGCCCAAAGGATGTTTGTTATTTGGCCAAATAATAAACATTGAATTTTTTTTTATGATGCTTATTATTTATGCAGATAATAAACGGTCAAAAGGAAGTTTATTGTTTGGCCAAATAATAAACATTGAACCTTCAATTTATATATTTATTTATTTTTATCTAATTATGCGAGCACTAATCGGCCCAAAGGAAGATTATTGTTTGGCCAATTGATAGAAAATGTATGCAATAAATAAATAGGTTGCAAATTCTCAAGTTTCCATGTGAACATTGAGTCGATCCAAAGAAAGGCTTAGTATTTAATAGGATTTTTTGACAATATTTCATTACTGCATTGAGAGTACCACTCACAACTAATTTTTCTATCCAAAGATTAAAGATTAAAAATTAATGTTGTTCTACGTATCTCAGTATGAATTTTCCCATTATTCTTGCTAACAATATTTTTGATGGATACAATTGTTGTTGCTTCAACTTCAGTTGCCAATGTTTCTGTTCAAGTTAGCAGCATCCCTATGCTAAATGGTACAAACTTCAAAGTTTGGAGAGATACCGTAGAAATTGTCCTTAGTTGTATGGATTTGGACATAGCTCTTCGGCAAGACAAACCCATTGCTATTGAAGAAAATGGTAATGACGCTAAAATAGAGAAATGGGAGCGATCCAATCGAATGAGTGTCATGATTATGAAATGCTATATTCTTGAAACATTTCGGGACTATTACTGAAGATAGCAATGCTAAAAAATTCCTAGAGGACGTTCAGCAATTCTTTGCCAAAAATGAAATGACAGAGACAACTAATCTTTTGAGCAAACTTGTCTCTATGAGGTATAAAGGCAAAAGGAACATAAGGGAGTACATTATGGAAATGTCTCATCTTGCTTCAAAATTGAAAGCACTAAAGTTAGAGTTGTCTGAGGACTTACTCGTGCATTTGATTTTGATTTCTCTTCCTACACACTTTGGGCAATTCAAAGTGAGTTATAAAACTCTAAAGGATACTTGGTCCTTGAATGAACTAATATCTCACTGTGTGCAAGAGGAATAGAGGTTACAACGAGAACATAAAGAAAGTGCTCATATGACTTCGTCCTATCAACATAAGAGAAAGTGTGAGACTATTGCGGTTACACATTCTCAGCAGAAAAAAGACAAAGAAACAAAATGATGTTTTAACATGTTTCTTCTCCAAGAAGACAGAACACATTAAAAAGGATTGTGCCAAATATGTCGTTTGGCGAGCAAAGAAGGATATGATTCTTACTTTTGTTTGTTCTGGAGTTAATCTAAGTTTTGCACCTATGGACACTTGGTGGGTAGATTCTAGTGCTACTACCCATATAAGTGTTACTATGCAGGTTTGCCTGTGGAGTCGACCACCAAGTGATGCTGAAAGATTCATCTGTGTCAGATGGCAATAAAGTTGTAGTGGAAGCTGTAGGAACCTTCAGATTATGTTTTAAGACTGGATTGTTTTTTGAATTTATTTGAGACATTTTATGTATCATCTTTTAGACAAAATTTAGTTTCTGTTTCTCATTTAGACAAATCTGGTTATCACTGTTCTTTCGAAAATATAAAGTTAGTCTTTTCCAGAACTCAAATATTATTTGTTCTGGTTTTTTTGTTAATTGATAATATGTATAAGCTTGAATTAAGTTTCTATAATGAAATATTGCAAACAAGTTTAAGAGGTACAAAATGAAAATTAAATGAGAATTCTGCCTCATTATGGCATAAACATTTAGGCCACATCTCTAAACAGAGAATTCAGAGGCTTATGGTGGATGAAATTCTTGAACCCCTAGATTTAAAGAATTTTCAAGTCTGTATTGAATGTATCAAGGGGAAAAGAACAAATGAAAGAAATTTAAGCGCAGAGAGAGCTAAAGATGTCTTAGAACTAATACATACTTATATATGTGGTCTGTTTCCTACTGCTTCATGGAATGGACAACAGTATTTTATTACATTTATAGACGATTACTCTCATTATGGGTACTTATATTTAATTCATGAGAAGTCTCAATCCTTGGACGTTTTTTAAGTCTTTCAAAGCTCAAGTTGAACTCCAACTTGGAAAGAGAATTAAAGCTGTCAAATCTGACCGTGGTTGTGAATACTATGGAAGATATGATGGATCAGGAGAACAACGTCTAGGACCTTTTGCACTTTTTCTAAAAGAGTGCGGAATTGTTCCACAATACACCATGCCTGGCAAACCTAGTATGCATGGTGTTATAGAACGAAGGAACCAAACTCTTAAGGATATGGTGAGAAGTATGATCAGTCATTCCACCTTGCCTAAATCACTTTGGGGAGAAGGTTTAAAGACCGCATTGTACATCCTTAACAGGGTACCAAGAAAAGCAGTTAACAAAATCCCTTATAAACTCTGGACTAATAAAGGCCTAGCCTAGAACATTTACACCTTTGGGGATGTCCAGCTGAGGCACGGCCTTATAAGTCACATGTAAGAAAACTGGACTCAAGGACAGTTAGCTGCTATTTTCTTGGTTATGCTGAACACTCACGAGGATACAATATGATCCTACATCAAGATCAATTTTTGAAACGGGAAATACAATATTTTTCAAGGATGTTGAGTTTGGAGGGGAAGGAAACATTAGGAATGTTGTTTTTTCATGAGGAATCTATTATTGATAATGATCAGGTATTCATACCTATTGTTATTCAAGACACAATTATAGAACAAGACAACAATGAGAATCCTCCTCAAATACAACCTATAGAACAAACTCAACAACCTCAAGAAGTGTCATTAAGAAGATCTACAAGAGAAAGGAGAAGTGTTATTTCGGGTGAATACCTTATGTACCTCCAAGAACATGAGGATGACATTAGTTTAACAGAAGATGACTCAAGCAACTTTTGTCAAGCCATGAAAAGTTCTAATTCTCAAAAGTGGATTTGTGTCATGGAGGAGGAGATTAAATCTATGAGAGACAATGACGTTTGTGATATAGTAGAATTACCTGAAAGTGTGAAACCCATTGGTTGTAAATGGATATTTAAAACTAAAAGGGATTCTGTGGGTAATATTGAAAGATATAAAGCTCATCTAGTCGCTAAGGGTTTTACTTAAAAGGGAAGACATAGATTTTAAAGAAACTTTTTCTCTCGTATTTTCAGAAGATTCTTTAGAACAATAATGACATTAGTAGCTCATTTTGATTTAGAGTTACATCATATGGATGTTAAGACGATATTTCTTAATGGAGACATTGATGAGACAATTTATACGGTGCAACCAGAAAACTGTGTCAGGTAATTCAAAGTATATGGTATGCAAATTAAAGAAATCCATCTACGATCTCAAACAGGCTTCTCGTCAATGGTATCACAAGTTTCATCAGCTTATTACCTCATATGGCTTTGAGGCAAATATTATTGATGATTGTGTATATTACAAGTTCAGTGGGAGTAAATATGTATTCTTAATCTTGTATGTCGACACAACCGTGGCTAAAGGAGACAAGTTTAGTCTCACACAGTGTCCCAAAATGATCTTGAAAGGACAATAATGTATGATAAACCTTATGGATCAATAATAGGGAACTTAATGTATACTCAAGTCTACACACGTCCTAATACAATATTTATAGTGGGAGTTCTAGGCATATACTTGAGCATGAGGCATCTAACCATGGCATATGGTTACGAAACTTTGTCACCAGGCTTTGTGTGGTAGATGACATTAAAAAGCCATTGAAGATTTATTGTGACAATAATTCAGTGGTGCTTTACTCCAACAACAACAAGAGCTCAATAAAGTCAAAATATTAAATTTTTAGTTGTTAAGGAGAGAGTTCAAGAAAAATAGATTCTTATAAAACATATAGGAACAAAGTTTATGCTAGCAGACCCATTAACCGAAGGATTGATCCCTGAAGTCTTTCATGAGCATATTGCTCATATGGGTATCACTATTGATGATAACATGATTTAGTGGGGTTATTTTGTATACTTTATATGTTTTATATCAGACATTCTGCAGAATAAAGGATGATGATTTACATTATGTTGTTTAAATGTTAATATTGCAAATTTTGGGTAGATCTTAATGAAGATTTTAAAGTAGGACCAGTTGGAAATAAACATGCATGAGATCACATTTCATGTAATTTTCATGTTACTCATTTAAATTTGATATATGTCGTTGAGTATATCAGTATGGTAATCATCGTGGTTCAGTTACGAATTTAATGTGATAAAAGTTGCGGTAATTCGATTGTTAGAATATGAGATGGACCAGATTGTTTAAGTAGTTAAGGACAAATAACATTCGGTGTGTGCACTTATGGTTTATTTTGTGATATGATTATTTTAAGACAATATATATAGCCCAAGTGGGAGATTGTTAGGAAATTACATTTCCTTAGTCTAATTGTGGGATATATATTTATTTATATAATCACATTAGTTGTTGATTTCCTTAACGTTCGAAATCATTCGTCATTAAGATGATTTTAATGAGTCATTTAAGATAGTTTTAATGATTGGTTTAATGGGAATCATTTTCTAAGAATTTATCAGAATAAAAGGGAGGAAAAGGGTTGGTCGCCAATATACCAAAATCACAAACTTTGTGGTCTCTTACCCCATCAAAAGAATCACTTTAAGTCCAGCAAAAGGAATAAGGAAGATTTTGGTTGAGGAAGATCACAACCATATTGAGTATTCTATCTTCATCCATGGATACAGGTATGTGACTCTTCTATTGAATTATGACTCTCAATAATTTAACATGATGGCTAAATTCATTATTCAGAACATTTATTCTGTAATTTCTATCATCTAACACTGCCTTCAACTAGTAAAACCAGAAGCAGAAAACACGGACAGGATTTTGTAGCAGTTATGGAAAAAATATTACAAAAGGGAAAATCTGATATGAGAAAGACATGAAACATAATATACAAGGGATGAAGAACATGCTTAGTGAATCTACTCATATGTTCATCTTCCACCAGTGAAGACAAGCTCGGAATATACCCAAAAACAAGTTCTACCAGAGAAGATAGAATGTCAAGGAAACACCAAATTGGAATTTTTAATGGTGTTTATTACATTTTAATAAATAACAAGGTCTAAAGTCCAAAAACTTTGAAGCCATGAAACCTCTAAAACTTGAAAACAACTAATGTCATAACTCCCCAGTATCGACGCAGTTTGACAGATATGGTACTCTTCAGCTAACATTACTATTTTACTTTTTTACCAAAGCATATGACACTTTCTCCAAGATATGTTTATATAACATGTTACCAACAAGTTGTAGTTAACTTTGTAAGATTCATTGAATTAGACATAAAAAGCTAAAATGAACAAGGAAAAAACTAATGGTAAAAATACTTGACACAATAAATAGGAAAACTTAGTGATTCTTGGATAGAAGAAGAATCCCTACCACTTTTTCATCCAACAATCACCTTAAATCTAGTTGAATTTAGTCATATTTGACTCATTTTTCTAGCTATCTAACACTACTCAATTTGCAATAAAAAGGTATGGCAAAACTCCAAGACTTAATACGTATGCGAACAATGAGAGTCATTTATGTAATCAGTGGCTCTCCGAACTGTCAATTTAAACTAATAAATTTAATCTTATGCAGTAAAATAACTTTCACTGATTTGAGTTAATATGAAATTAGAAGCAATGAATCACTAATTTATTAATAAGAAGTAATGTATTGATGTTAAATAGGAGAGAATCAAGAGAAACATGAAAGAAATAATGGACTTTAAGATTTGTTAGGTGATAATAGTTAAGATACTATGAATGCACAACAAGAACACATAAGGATACATTTTTCATTAGAAGGCTCACGAAATTTGATAAAAGGATGCAGATCAACAGATAATATAGACAAGACTGAGCAAAAAAAAATGTAGACGAGATCGAGCAGAGGATGCAGAAGATTGAACACTTTAGAGATTTCACACGAGTATGCAGAGACCTCACCAGATTTGGAGATTCAAATTAAACTAATTCATAGAATATTTAATTTGAATAATATTTTAAATTTATTATTATTAATTTAAATTTATATATAAATAAAATTAAAAGATTAAGATATTATTTTAAAATATTATTTTAAAATATTAATTTTTAAATTAATATTAACTATTTCAATATTATACTAAAAATAATCAATTAGTAAATTTATTGATATTAATTTAAAATACTTTATAAATTAACAATTAACAATTACTTTTATAAATTTTGTTACTCTAAAATCACTATCTAAATATAGATAAGTGACTAAAAATTTAAGTATATAATAATATGATAATTAAAAAAATAATAACTTTCCATTT
>Ga0123340_1002528_pt1 | contig 16604 bp, 10 predicted proteins | sample SirMexnodulemix_FD_89961 | JGI IMG/M metagenome (GOLD analysis project Ga0123340, IMG submission 89961) | Root nodule microbial communities of legume samples collected from Mexico - Siratro Mexico nodule mix | ecosystem: Host-associated > Plants > Roots > Nodule | place: Mexico: Nepantla... | reverse complement strand
TTCATATAGTATTCATTTCAAAGTAATCAATACTTATAGTCTTTTTTGTTATTTGTATTATAAAAGTTAAATGTGTGCCCTTATATAGTTCATTAATTTTTTTTTACTATAACATCTACAGCATTAAATTTTAAAAATTATATAACTTAACATTTCTTAGAAAATTTGTCTTAGGACATAACACAACCTCGCAAGGTGATGACTGTCCAAGCTTTATAAATAAGCTCTATTTAAGTCATGTCTCTAATTGAGGTAGGATTAAATCATTGCCCTTGAGGCTGCAACTAGAACAACCTCCAAAGTGGCCACAACTAAAGTGGGCTCAGAGTGTCCACAATCAAAATGACTTTCTAATTATATTTTATATTTTTAATTATTTCTACTTTGTAATGCGCAGGTGATATGCAAGTTGAGATAGATAAGAAAAGTAATTAGATGTAATTAACATAGCCAAAGAGATTCACAGCAGTTAAAACCAGTACAGACTAGAACTTACCTTAATGAACTGCCCATATGTAACTCGCTGGCTATTTGGATATCTATAGTAAACGGCAAAGCCTGGCATGTTTCCACACTCACGTTCATAAATAGACTCATCACTCTGGAAAAGAAGGAATTAAAAAAAATAGTGAACATGGAAAAAGATTAACTCCTTAAAATTAATAGTTTATAGTAGAAAATAAATTTGTAAATAAAAACACAATTACCTTCCAATAGTAAGCAATCTTCAAAGTCTCATACAGAAACCTACCAAGCCTGCCTGCCTCATATTCAGTGCAGCAGCATATCATAGGTTGTAGGGTCTTACAAATCAAAACATCTATGTGATTGACCGTGTTGAAAAAGGGGGTTCCAAGGGAATGAAGTGTGTGGACAAACATAGCACAATACACAGCATCTGGCATACTGAAAGTACAGCGTGGAAAAATACAGCGCTGAAGAAACTCCATGTTGATCTTCAAGGTGTCAGGACAAGAACTTAACCATCTGTCTTTTTCACGAGAAAGACGACTATGAACAGATGTAACATTCTCCTCGTGTTTATGCAGTTCACTAATCAGACGATCAAGAGATTCTTGAATTCTTTCCTTTTCTTTCTTCCTCTTTGTAATTGCCGAGCTCGAATTGTCAGAAAGCTCCTCCAAAGATTTAAGATTTGCATGCAGCTTGGCTATTTCTGACTCATATCGATTTTTTGGGACATACAGATCATACAATGTAAGACCCCAAAATGTTGCATAAAGATCCGGAGATAAGCTATTCCATGCTTTTGGAGGCAACATGGTTTTAACAGTATCAAGAAGATACGACCAACTGGATTCAGTAATAAAATAGTAAATATTAATCCACAAGGCGGAAATAAACTTTGCACATCAGAAACGGATAATAATTCACATTTTCATATTTAAGTTTATCAACTGGAATGGCATCTAAAATATATTGTGGTAAAAAAGGTTAGGGTTATAACCTTATAGGATTTTGAGCAGAGCCACAATTTAGAACCATACTACCAGAATTATCCAGAGGATCAGATTCAGTATTGGAAGATGCATCACTTGCAGCATGTTTATCATCCAAGGGCCAGCAAACATCAGGATTTCTTTGAGACTTGAAAAGCCTCATTATGGGACGATATATCAAGAAAGCAACCTAGTCCAGGGGGAAAGAATGGCATTAAATACAAATTCAAGCAAACAACAACATAGCATAAGCGATGCAGATAAAGAGAAAACCAGGACAAAATTGCAGATAAAAAAATGTAGCAACTATCATTAGAACATGTAGGAAGTTCATAATAAGGTAGAGGTAGAGGGGAAACAAAAACCTCAGGGTCCAGGTGGTAAAGGTGGACCAGGTCATTGAGCGAGGGAATAAGGATGCCATAATTCGATGATGGGGTGACTGCACTGCCAAGAAATTCCACATATTGAAGGAGAGTACCATGACATCTATCGAACTGCTCACTAACCATCTTAATGTAGGGTGCATCTGCATTTACGACAGCTCTGCAAAAACATTAAATTTTGAGAATAGAATCTTGATAGACAACTAAAACATTTTTAAGTTTACAAGCTTACAGAGAGCGATGTTGAGCAAGAAGCAGTAACAGGGGGATTGCCAACTTTGGTTCATCTTTTGGAAGTAATGCGTCCCTAAGTCTGCTAGTTGACTTTATCAATGCCTGCATTCATTAGCAGATAACTCAAGTAACTTACCATGCCAACCCCAAGTAACTTATAAATCAGTAGTAACTAAAATTAATTAACACTTGAAAATTCAATATTTTTGCAGCAAAATAAAGCACTTATTATTTGACTATTCAATATTTTGCTGTAATGAAAGCAAAAACAATGCAACTGAAAAAATATTCAAACAAGAGTAGTTGCACTGGTTTAGCTTTCTTTACACCAAAATAATAAAAGAGATCATATGCATACTTCTAAATAAAATAGTGCACTCGTTTGCTTTCTTTACAGCAAAATAATGAAAAGAGATCATCCAACTAATTCACACTTACCTACTTCAGGAAGTTAAATCTATAATCCCAATTATCATGGACAAATCAAAGAATTTTCATTCAGTAAATGTAACAATTTTCCAAAACCCAAAACACAATCTGATGAATGTTAATTAACCAGTCTGATCAGTACAGGCAAAACAACTAGGCTAATGCAAATTAACAGAGGGAATTTACATTAGCCAAACTTAAAAACTGTCCCTCACACCTGGAGTAGAATTTCAATCTATCCAAACAGCACTAACATTAATGTGTTGCTTCAGAGAATCTTCTAAGACAGTGTTTTGTACCTTATTATTCCGAGTTACACCAAAAGAAGTTGCTTGATATCTGAGAGTGTCACTCCCTGCCATTGCATCAAGCTGTTCCTCAGTCAAGTTCTCTGTGTACTGGACATTTGCCATTTGTTGAATAAGCTCCTATCAAAACCAACAAAAGTATTTACTAGTAGCCAACATTTGATTTTTCGTGAGAGCCATAACACAGATTATTCATTATTAGAAAAGCAGACAAAGAAGAAACACCTGCAGTAGAACAAGCTCAATTCCTTGCCCCTTTTTCAACTGATTCACAAGATACTGGAAAAGGCCTCGTAATTCCATTGATGGGTACTTCTTACACCTATAAGGAACAAATGACTTGAGCATATGAAAACATTTATAGAAAATTGTTCTTCAAGCAGTAATCACATAGATCCTACTCAATATAGAACATACGCAGTCAATAATAAAAACATGAGCAATCAAAGGCAAACTAACAATTACAAGCTGACACCAACATCAACAAAAAATTAATTTAAAGCAAAATGGCAAGAAAATGAATGTCACATTTTCTTATATTTGAATGTTTAGTGAAAACCCTCGCAACTTGGTATATATTAAATCCCACACATGTCCAGACAATTCCACAAAATTATACAATGAAATTGCTGAATCAAGTAGCTAGGAAATCAGGTGCTCTTATCATCCACAAAAGATGAATGAACTCAACAACGTAACCTGTGACATTCACTCAAGACATTGTCCTAATTAGATCCTACATTGGTTCACATTATTTATCAGTAATATCAACCGATTTATCTTATTTGTTTTCTTGTCTGTATGCTACTTACTTAAATTCATATAATTTACTAATTAAATAATTTAATTATTATTTTCATTTTAAACAAATGTTGCCTAGTTATTACTTTGATCGCTTGCATTTTTTTCTGAATTGTGAAAGATTAAAGACCATTCCTCCTATTTCAAGTGTTGTTCACAGTCGGTAACAGCTACAGCTCAGAGAGGCAAACCAATTATATAAATAAGGCACCTTTTGAAGGAGATGACCATTAAAACCATACTTAAATTTACCAAACAGAAGAATTCAGAAAAGCTAGAACAGAAAATAACCACACACATTCTTTTTTTTTTTTATGTTATTGCAAACTCAATATTATATACAACAAAAGGGAACACTGTAGAGAGAGAAAGAAGACAACCAAACCAAACTGCTCCAGGTATTTCAATCCCCATCCCTCCAAGGCAAAAACAAATTCCTAGCAGAATATTGGCACCCAAAGTTCGTCAGGATTTAACAGGTATGCTCAGCAAAAATAGTGCAGCCACAAGCATATCATTCTTCATTATTGAGGTATATGGCAAAGTAAGACCAGATATTAGAAATGTTATGCTATCCGGTCATCAGAAGATGGGCATCTCAGTGCTATACAGACAACACAATAATCAAACCCTGACGTAATGAACTATTGTTGACCAATCAAGTAAACTACTGGTGATAAGGTCAAATGAAAAGCTGTATTTTCCATCATCCTCTTATTTGAAGAAAGAATACACTATCTATCAATATTACTTGTCCATTACGTTCATTTGTAGATGTGCAGTGAACAGTTTCCACAAGAGTAAATGGTTTCCTTGATATCTTGTCATCACACCATTTGCATCGCAAGAGTAAAGTAAACTAATGGAGAGGACAACTTAGAAGAAAGCTAATACAACCGAGTCTCATCCGAAGGATCCAAACCTACATGTTATCAGCCCAGCAACAAGGACCAACCATTCATGTCCAACAGTAGGATTTTAGCCAGAATGACCAGTCATCACATAGCAACCACCCAGTAAACAATTCAGGTACCATGCATGGCCAACAACATATGAATTCGTATAGTTACAACCACCAGCCCCCTCCTTCACATAATACCCCTTAAATGCAACTAAACTGATCATCCCGTCATTGACATTAGAAATGATCAAAACATCATTGAGCACCACACATATCATGCATCCAGCACGGGCCATCCTTCACATAATAAAAACTCGAACAGTTCCAACCGATGTCATTGCATTTTGTAAGTACCCATTCTTTCATCTCCATGAACTAATTGTACACAGCAATAGTACGGACCATTCCAAGATACATACAAAAGACCAAGATCCAACTTAATGAACTACTTCCATCAATCATGGTACAGTGACCGCAGCTCACATGTCACTTCTATATCTTAAATGACCCTTCTTAACCCTTTCAATCTCCTTTACCAAATTATACGTAACAGATGAACCACAGCACAGAATGTCCACCCCTTTCAACCAACAGATAACCATTCTGAAAAATCTGTCAGCAGAAACCAGAAATTGAATTTGATCTGTGCATGCCCACCAACTAGCAAGCCAAATGGTTTGAATTTGATCTGACATTACCACTCAGGGACATAAAAATGCTGCTATGTGCAGTAATCCGGCATTTGCTAAGGTTGATCTGCAACCTGGAATTTGATACAAGGCATCCCGCATATATCTAAATTCTATAGGAAGACATAAATGTACAAATATGACTAATAAATGTTATTATCAATGTTATTACTTAAGAAAAACATACATAATTCCAATGAAATAAGAGTTTGCATAAACTGGAAGGGAAAGACACAATCACCTAACAGATTGTAGACAGCCTAAATTTGTTACAAAGACAACACTTTGCTATTAAAAGATGAATTAATCAGCAGAATAATACGCACAAGCCAACAAGATAGCCAACTCCAGAAGGATCATATGTGACGAAAAAGATAAACCAAACCACAAAATTCAATATTATATAATAAAAGTGGCCAAGAAACAAATAACTTACAGATGGCCCCAAAATGAGGCTAGAGATTGAAGCCAATCTGACAAATTAAGACCATCGTCCTTTAACTTATCACGTCCACCAAGTGCCAAGCGTTCAATCACAACATATTCCAATATATCATACTCGAGCTGTTAAAAGAAAAAGGAAAATAAGGTTCGAGGTTGAAAACTATCTTCTAATGTCAAAACAGCTTCAAATGGTAGAAAATGCCGAATGCACAAAAACCTTTTCCAACCAAGCATGGCAATTGAATTGAGATACAAATTATGTATCAGAGGGCTTATATTTTGGATCATGGATCGTAAGATTCATAAACATCAAAAATTGTAACATATACTTAAATATATAAGATATATAAACATGCAAAGATACAATTAATAACAAATCAACCTCAGTCAAAGAGTGGTTGTATCTATCTGTATTTCCTACACAACTTCAGCAACACAATCTTCGAAAGAAAAACAGTGTGGTTGCTGCATAAGATTCTTATAACCATGGCCATATGCTACTAAACAAAAAATAAGTATTGATGCTGCTGTTACTGCATAACTACTACATACTATGGTTTAGGGTTTAGGATTTAGTATGTTGCTGCTAATGCATATTTATTAATGGATTCAGAAAACACAAAGGAAAGAAAAACACAAAGACATGTGCACACCTGAGTCAAGTACTTAAATGCATCCACTACAGGAGTAATCATGTCTCTGTAAGCCTCAATCTGCACATCACAAAATTTGAAAAAAATTACAATGGTAGAATGGAAATCATTAAAAGCAGTCAGGTATTTTTAGTATCTCGAAGTATAAAAGCAGTAATAAACTAGCACCTGATGAACAATTGTTCGAAGGACAGTCATAGGGTTGGCATGAGCTAATTTTGCAACCATCCGACCCAGCTGCTTCAAATTTTCCTTTGCCAGCCGTTTCAAAATACGTCTAGTGTCCAACTGTACAGAAAGTGTAAGGAAAATGGGAATAACGAAGAATCAAGCTTGCAACATTCAGTGCAGATGGTACCAAACATGTATAGATCTGCACACCTTGGCAGTTTGTCTTGCAGCTAAAAGCATAGGAATGCGCTCATCATCTTTTTCCCATTCACCATACAATCGATATCGCACCTAAATACATAGCATTCATCAACTGAGCTTAGCTAACAACAAAACATATAAAAGGGCAAACATTAATAAAAAAGAACCTCGTAAGGAAGAAGACTCATTAGTTCCCATATTTCCTGGCCAACAGCTGGATTGGCAGGAATTAACTGCAGAGAAGGTAGTACACATGCTCCTAAAGCATCCTCTACCCTTAGCCTTGCCTCCTTAAGATGTAGGTTAGGGTTTCCAGGAACATTTAATTGAGGATCCAAGGCACCATTGCCACGAGTTACAAGCTCAAGAGCACAAAGGTAATAACCTCTCAAAACCCTACAAACCTACTCATATTTTTGAGAGAAAATGGAAAAGGACAAGTCATTTCAGCATTAAAAACATAGCAAGGAGAACGAAGATAACAAACTAACAAAACTTAATACACCTTCTGCAACAATACAGTATCACGGTAGAGATAAGGTCCAGTACAAGAAAGCATCTGAAAAAGTTGCTTAGGAAGATCAATGAAAGAATTGCATCCTGAAGAGTTATCAACATCCATAGCATCAGTGCCTCCTGAAGATGATCCAGGATTTTGAAGATGTGTCTGACGGACAACATCATATGCTGGAGAAATGGACTTCTCAATAAGCCTGGATGAAGATCCCAATATTATAAGAGAAAATACAAGCATTCAGAAAAATTGTAAGCCGCAGTAAAATTCAAACCCATATGGCCTAATAATACAGGACGTTAAATCCATGCATGCCATAAACACCTAGAAATCCCATGAACATTGGACGTAAATTTGGAACGGGTCATTTTTGTTTGGCACAGTTTGGTTTAATGTCCAGTCAGTTTTCAACATGGATCATCTTGAAGCTATTCTTGACAGATTTCAACACTCATTGACATAGGTTTAAACATAGTTCCAAACATTCTGTCTCATGGTCCAGTTCAAAAAGCTTTGGAAGGAAGTAATGACAAATTTTGTTGGCAGGGGGATGTGGCTCTATGGTACAATTTATCAGTATGCAATATATAACATCTTCAAGGGCATTCCATTTGGCCTCACTCCACGATAAGATAGATTTTGTGGCTTCCCTTAACTGCACTGTATTTATATAGCAGTTTCAAGTAAGTTTTGCCAAGGATTGTATAAACGGTTCAGCAAGTTTAGGTGCTGGAGAATACTCAAGTCTTAAGCAGGATCAAGTGGGAACAATATCAGAGTACGATTATTGATTTCACTAGCTAAAACACAGGATTACTAATCTTCTCTGACCTGGGTTCATGCTGTTTGGCAGGTCAGATCTGGATCGCGTGACTCAATGCAGGAATAAAAGCAAAAAAGGTCTCCCCTAAAAATTCATCTTTCATCACTTTACACAATTCTCATTTTCCGTCACTCAACTTACACCAGACTTCTCTCCCTTCTCTCGCATTTGTGTGTCCTCTCTCGGGTTTAGGTTGTGGATTTCCCACAAGGCCATGCCTATGTTGTGGTTCTTTTCCTACTCCAAAGTCGTATCATTATCCGTTATTCTCTCACTTTCCATTGAAACTCTAGTGATTTCTATGCCAAAAATGGAAAGCTATTTGTGACATTTGGTACCCCATTAGCTTGGAGATTTAATCAATCATCTTTTAAGCTTGGACTTATACTGGACAATCTTATGCACAACATTTAAGTGTTGGTTGAGATTTAATGGTTAATTTCTTGTATATTCCTTTATATCCATACGTGTGTGTTCTGAGTATAATTTTGTACTTAGTATCATTTTTCTATCCATGTTATGATCCCACAAATTCTGTTTCTTCTACACTTTTGATCCTAAGTAGGATCACAATTTTGACAACGTAGTTTAAGTTTCTAATATGCAGAGGCATTAGACAGCAAAGCTGCGATTTTGGGATATATAGCTTTGTTTCTTTCGACCCTCTTTTAGAACTCAAATCTATTTAAAATAACATCCTCATATGAGTTCATAATATATAAATGAGTGTAAACCTCACCTTCCAAGCCAGTTTTTAAGGTTAAATTAGGCTTAAATTCCATTAATAAGATGGTATCAAAACCCATACAAGAAAATGTTGGACAGCAATTGACAAATAACTAGTTTCACATTTGAGATGTCCAGTCCTAGGCATGAGGAGATGTGTCAGTGTCAGAGACTCACATGAACTGCAGATAAGGTCCAATTATACTATATAAGAGAATGCAAAGCTCACTTACAAGCCGTTTTTGTGAAGTTAAGTTAGACTTAAAGTTTACTTTCTAAGAAATACCTTCAACCGAAATGGGAAACACAAATCCAAAATGCACCCAAATAAAAGTTGTGCGCTAATGTCAAGTGAAAGGGAGAGAGAAATAGTATCAGCTTTACCTAAACAAACTGTCACATATTTGAATATGTTCCACAGCATTGAGTGGTGAAAGGCGTTCAAATAATAGATGTGCATGATACCTATGGGGGGAAAGGCAGAAAATTCAAAAATATATTTGTCAGAAGCAATTCTGTAAACACAAATATAATGAACAAAAAATAAAGAAGTATTTGAGCCATAAATCAATATATTTGGACTAGAGGAATCAAAACATCAGCAAAAGCCATGAAATCTGAGAGCTGTCATATATCTCAATGACTGTACATGATGCTGACAAAGTCACCATGTAAGAAAACATACTGATAAATAGGTGATTTTATGGAAGAATGATAAATATCTCCACCACAATGGAACCAATTTCCATCATAAAAAATTCCATTATTTTCATTGTCCAAATAGAATAATATATTCAGTATGTTTTTGCATTCCATACAAAGCAGTTTATCATTAATCACTATTATAGAAGTTGGAAGTTTATCCATTGTGAAGACATCAATAAACAAAGCAAGTCAAAAGAGAAAAAACGAGATAGCTTTTAATAATAAGAGTCTTTGCCGTCACACGCTATAGAAGATATATAAATCAAGCATACCAGTCATCCACCGAAAGAAAGCCAGTAAGCAAGCCCAAAGTCTGACTGGTTTGGAGCTCAGTTTTTCGCTCTTCAGTAGCTTCTGTTTCAAGGTCTAAGGCAGTAAAGAGATCTATACTGACATCCCCCTGTTTCTCATCATCCATTAGATCTTTTCCGGTTGCAGCAAGGTTTATTCTTCCAATTTTATTAGCCTGTAGTTAACATTGACAACCTTTTAAAAATCAATCTAGTCAAAACTATATAAGAAAACGACAGATGATATAGGATTAGAAAAAAATGCCATGTATATTTTATGCAAGATCAACACTCCACACTAACACTGACATGTTTCAATTCAAGCAACGAAATTAAAACTAGATGCTGAAACATGCTTGTGAAACTAATTTTCTTCACATACCAACCCAAGTAGTTTAATTAAGATGAAGCAACACAGAAAAATAGTGTTAGGAATCAGAAGCATAGAGGAAACTAGACAGCCTCTTTGAAATCTTGAGACATTTTGGCTCATTTCCCTACCATTTTCCCTATAGAACAAATTTCTTACTCTTGACCAGACATACTTATTTTCTTTCTTCCTACCTAAAAAGAAACATTTTGCATCCCTAAATAACATTAAAAAGTTTCAAGTAAATTAAGTTAACCATGTATTCAATAAAAGCATGAATACCTCATCAAGTCGCTTGGAAGAGAAAGTATTGTAATGCTCAAATGCCTCATCATCTCTGGGAAGTAGATGAGCGTATCTGTAATCAAAATGATAGTTAGAAAATTCTAAAACATTACATGATATAACTCTGGTCCAGATGTTAATTGCATAATCACAGTAGAATAGAGGTAATTCAAACAAATAAGCCTAATTAAAGTATGACTTAGTTCCCAAACAACATGCTTAGTTCTCCCATTCCTAAATATCAAAATACAAGAATCTCCATTTCTAAACAAAAGAAATACCAACCTGAATTATAAACTGTAACAGTATGCATGAACTGAGAAAGTATCAAACAATCACAACAGCTAGGCAAGCAAATGTATTCTTTATTTTTGAGATAGAGAAAATAACCAAATAAACTTAAAAACTTAAATGCTATAAGAAAACTTAATGCTCTAAAAGATCCCAACCAACCAATATTAGCAGTTTGAGAGATAGTCTTGACATTCCAACCAACCAACTACAACTTACCACTTACTTAGACTTTGGCATGATTATATGGTGCATACATTCTATACATCAACATTTTTGCAGAAAAATTAATGGAACAACACATTAAGGAGCAGTAATGATCATTTATCAATTACGAGATCACAAGAATGGAACTGCAAATAAATTGGAATGCAGCCACCACCTCTTAAAGTCATGGAGGAAAAAATTGATTCAGTATTGAATTACTGTTAATGTTTACTTTTATACAATAATGCTATATGTGATTTTTAAGCAGTGCATTAACACATCTTACATGCTATCAAGATCAATAAAATCTTGCTTCACCAGCAAGGCTGTGAGTCTATATAGCCCAAATGGAACAGAACTGCCAACTTCCATCCGTTGATAATATTGAAATTTAAACCCAAGAATCTGTGACGCATGAGACTGCATAAAAGAGAAAAAAACATCATACAAAAAATTGTCCCTTAAATTTCACAAACTAAATATAGGAATCACCTAGGATTTTATGTTGTCCACCTTTGGAAATATAGGAATCAACTCTATAAACACATCATCATCAGGCTGCAGTTCAAAACACTCTAGGACCTGAGCAAAATATACATCAGTACCTAGATAAAAACATGAAATGAAACATAGATAGGAATGTGAATTAATAAATAAATAAATAAATCAACTAAAAACATACAACTTACAATATCAAAAACACGATTTGGATCCAAATCAAAATGGCCAATTAATGACTGCAGAAGTAATCTAAATCAGTACCATGATCATCATTATGGAAGGAAAACGATACAGGAGTAATCATGGTACTTAAAATCATCAAAACCTTAATAATGCCAATGGTTGCTGCGGATGATTTTTGAGTAGGTGCTTCAGAGTCCCGGCAAAGAAGAGTCACCTACACAATTAATAATAAAACATACAAAAGCATCTAACTGGATCAACGTGACAAGTATAAAAAAGATTCATGCAACTAAAACAATTGTTGAAGATGAGATGATCTTCAGCCAAATCACAATGGCTGTAACAAGTGATCAATAATTTATACAAAATATCCTAAAACTTCCAGAAATAGGTGACTATGATTTACCAGCTTTGCATAGCCCTCACTCTCTTCTCTGAGAAGGTTGAATTTGGTTTGCTGATAGAGAAGTCGGGTATTAACTCTGACCTGAAATCAACAGCACAAATAAATCAAATACATATAAGAATTGAATTTAAATTCAAGCTGAAACATAATTATTGATGTCTGATGCAAGCAACAAAAAGTACAAATACAAATAAGATTTAGATCAACTATGTCAGTGCATTTTTTGCAATTAGATGCCCTACTTGCACCTGTATGTACCAGTTGTGTTTATGGCTTTTCCTTTTTGCTCTACTCAGCTGTTTTATGAGAATTTATAGATGTGCAGATAATTGACATGTTAATTACATTATACAGACCAAGGACTTCATAATTATGAAATACAAGTCAGCTAAATTCCCTTAGAATAATCTTTTGGGGTTCTTAATAATGGGTTTGTCCTACTACATAGAAGTTCCTATTGGGTAGTTATTTGCTCTATTGAAAAGAAAGATTGGCAAATTTCCAAGACAACAAACAGTTGATAATATTCCGTGTATAGCTTGGCTAGTGTTTGAAACAATACATCTGGGACTGTTGCCATAGGATCACATTTTTAGCATCTCTCATGCTTTCTACCCATGATTGTTCAAGAGTGTGTGACTACAGATGTACCTGCTTTGTCATGCAGAATTCTTTCTTTTTTGCTATCATTTTTTCCTTTGACGTTTTTTAAAGGATGCTTTATTGATTATAACACTTTTTTTCTATCACATACATATTAGATTGCTAACCTCCTCTACTTTTTGTGAAGATTAACAGCTTCCAACTTTCCCTTTGGCCAAAAGTATCATTTTCCCATCTTTTAAAACTAAATTTCTACTAGTGTCTAAGAATAAAAAGAAAACAGAATAAATAGGAATAATAGAAGGAAAGAAACAGAAGTCCCTGGTATTATAGCATTCATATAAAGAAGTCAATAGCTCACCTCTTTACCCTTCAACTCCTGAGCCTTAATTTTGATTAATTCAGCCTCCCCCAAGAATTCTTCCTACAAATGCACGACATATAAATAATATTTTGCAAATGCAAGAAAATTATGTTACTAATGCATTAAATATTCTGCCTATGCTCAGCTTCTCACAAACTAAACAGAAGCCACAAAAGGAAATAAGAAAAACAGATGATGGGTGGAGCCAACCTCACAACGTTCTTGAAGTAGCCTAACTGGAACCATTTCAGATTCCACAAGCCATCTTGCCTGAAAAAATGAAAATTTTAAAATCAATAATAAATTATAAAGAAAACCATAATGATTACTCCAAAAAGATGAAGATTTACAAATTAAGATTTCCATCAAATGAAGTATGCATAATCAAATACTGACCAGCTTGATGAGACGAGAACGGGAATCTCCAGGCATTGTATGCTGTAACCGAGGAGACAGGAGAACATAATTACAGTAAGTGGGCTTACTACAAACAATACAGTTATACATCTTTCGTCACTAGGAATTGAAACAGTATTCAATGTCCCCCCCCAGTGACAAATGACACAAAAATAACACATATAAAGAGCTCATATATTTACAAACATTCAAAATCAAAGGCATTAATCAAAATTAAGAAAAGTCATTGCCACAACCAAACATTCAAAATCGCAAGTAATATATCTTACTATCTTAGACATTTGACAACAGTGATTTCATTATCAGAGTTGGTATTTTCAAGGAAATTTTTTTCATTGAGAGTTGGTTACTTTCCCTGACACAATTATGAATTAAGGTTTTAAAAATGAAAATAAGGCATAGTAAACATAAGATGACAACAACAACAACAACAACAGCCTGATCCCATTAAGGGAAGTCAACTACACAAATTATACTACATCATTGGACACAGATGAAAACCAAATTCTTACAAATAGCATTCACCATGAGATCCCCTGTTCAATAATTCTTCCATTGTTATTCCTAGTCTCCTTCTACACCATTTCAAAAATCCAAAAACGAAGCACTCTACAATCCTAACCAGTGACCTACTTTGCATACGGTCAAACCATCATAACCAAGTTTCTATCATCTTTCCTCCATACATGACATGCCGATATCTCTTTTGTATAGAGTCATTCAAATATTATGCCCCTTTTTGAGAAGCCACAAATCCATTTAACATTTTAATTTCTACAACCCTCACCTTTCTCTTATTGTTCCTTTAAATCGATCGTTTACTATCATAATTTAACTGGTTGTATAGCGATACTATAAAACTTCCCTTTGAATTTGATAGGTAATTTGGGCTACAAATAACCTATGACACCAATTTTTGTATATAACCACCTAACTTCTATAGGAACCACAAATACAACACATGACACAGATGCAACATGGACCAAATAATGGGGCAAATTTAAAAAACTATATTGTACAATGCAAGTATAATAGTCTATTAACCAATGTAAATTTAGCATAAAAAAGAATATTTTTAACCACAATAGAATTTATATTTTAAAATAGAACCAGACATAGTAAACATAATAAAATGCTAACAGTTATCTAATTATTACAGCATTCAGTGTTACTGACACAAAAGTTTAAATAAAAATAAAAGGAAAAAACGTATAAAAGTACAACTAAAGCATTTAAAAAGTCCAACACAACACAGCTACTGTCTGAAAGTGTTCACGTAACGTTTTTAAAAAGGGCATGTGACTGAAAACGGTGGCCACAACATCAAGGTTTTGGAGATCTCCATCACCGCAGTTAAAAAAAATTCATTCACATTTGGGGATCTTGGTGACCAGACTTCAGTCACATTTGTCCACAATATCAAGGATCACACAATGAAACCTTGGGTCCATGCTTCGTAGCAATCATGCTATTCAATCTTACTGACAGAAAAGTTAAAATATATCTTAGAAAAAGCTTATAAAATGCAACCAACGAGTATTTGACGTATTCAAGCAACATATAAGCAATACAAGTGCCAAACATAGTTATGAACTAAAACTGCTACTGTTTAAAAGGGTCTATGCTTCTTAGTTATTACGGCATTCAATCTTATACGTATAAAAAGTTTAATACATAATTATAAAACAAAAAACATTGGAAGTGTCCTGCAGATTTAGTGTTGCTCATGTCACAGCTACTATTCAGATTTTTCCATGTTTCTTGGCTAATATACTCTTAGTTGATTGATACGGAAAAGAAAAGGGTGATTGTATGTGTGGGCCAGAGAGAGAATAGAAGCTATGACACAAAACTAGAAGGAAAAAAAAAAAAGATAAAAAAAAAAAGACTAACAATCATCAATAACACAAGAGCAAGCAGCAGCATAACTCACATCCTGAGCCATCTGGGTCACTATATCAGCAAAATTCGAAGCTATTTCGTCATTGGAAGCTTGTTCTATAAATATGACAGAATCCAACGCAACTTTACACTTGGGAAACGGCAGTTCACCCCTAATCTGATAGCAACCCAGAACAAGAAATCAGTCAATTATCCTAAAATGAAACAATTGGAGCATCCAAGTCGCCACCCAAATTTCAAAATTCCAATTTAAACCCAAAACAAGATAACAAAGAACCAACAAAAATTATGATTAATTAATGAGTACCATAGTCCAACAGAGCTCGTAGAGGAAGCGAAGCATGGGGACAGCTTGGGAGACCTTGAGGGCAGGGTTGCCACTCCTCCATTCGCGAACACACTCCTCTGTTACGTATATACACTCTATGGGTGGAAGAGACATTTGGACGAAGGTGGAAGCGTGAGATTCGAGGCGCGTGAATGAATCGAGAGGGAGGGTTTAAGAGAGAATCACGCTTCCATGGACAAAATGCAAATTGAGACAAATTTAGGGTTTTCAGAGAAGAGAGAAGAAAGAAGGGAGAAGGGGTTAGCGTTTGGGACAGCAATGTGGATTGTGATTGAATTTTAATTTTACTGAACAAAAAAAAAACTTAACTATGATCCTCTTTATATCATTTCATTCTGATTAAAATAAAAAAATTTATATGTCAAAAAATAAGAAAATTTCTAACAATCATTTCCTCCTCCTTCTCCTTATTCTCAATTTCAGTATTAACAGAAATAAACTATTATTGGAGAAAGCGAACCAATATATATTTATTAGAAATGAAGCATTGTGTGAGAGTATATTTGAATTTGAGAGGTTAAATCATTGCCTTAATCATCTGTTTATTACTTTTATACTGTTGCAATATGGACATGAGTATAATGTAGAAGCTGTTGAAAATTGGAACAACCTTGCAAATATTTGAAGAACAAAAAATAATAATCAATCGAAATTCTCAAGCCTTATAAACCGAATTAAAACAAATTTTCAAAATCTATACAGCGATAAAAAATTAAAATTATTTCTGAAAATCTAATGTGTTCATTAATAGTGTATGGTTGCACAATATAAAAAAAAAGTAGGGATAATACAACAGAAGAAAATATGATTTTCAACTTTTTATAATTATAAATTATTGGAATCTCCTGTGTTAACTTATAGAAAACAATTATTGTTATCAATAAAAATAATTGCCAATGAAATATATGTTATTCTTTATAACTGATATTTTGTATGATTTTTCTTATAAGGAATAGTATTTCTTTTGTTCTTTTATTACAGTAAATATTAC
>Ga0123340_1002527_pt1 | contig 16609 bp, 2 predicted proteins | sample SirMexnodulemix_FD_89961 | JGI IMG/M metagenome (GOLD analysis project Ga0123340, IMG submission 89961) | Root nodule microbial communities of legume samples collected from Mexico - Siratro Mexico nodule mix | ecosystem: Host-associated > Plants > Roots > Nodule | place: Mexico: Nepantla... | reverse complement strand
TTATTATTATTATTATTATTATTATTGTTATTATTATTATTAATGTTAATATTATTGTTAATAACATTATTATAATTAATCACATAAATCATAATTGCAATAATAATATCATAACAATGGTCATAATAAGAATACTAATAATGATATTATGACAACAAAATTGATTTGGTATAGTGGTAAGGTAAGTTCTATATGTACATATGAAACTTGGACTTAATCCTTACTTGGATCATATTATATATAATATGAATATCAATAACTTATGAATATATTGTTGTACTTAAAAATTTATTTGTGAGTGATTAAGGTTTTCTATAATCGATTAAAATATTCTTAATGTATTTTAGAACATGTTTCTTCATTAACTGTTTAAAATAGAGAACATAAAAAAGTGTCTTAGAAAATAATCGATTAACTTCTTTAATATTTAATTAACTTTTTTTTGAATTCTTTTTAAAATAAATTAAAAGCGAAAATACGATTAACACATGAAATTACCAATTAAATCATAAAACATTTTAACTTATTTTCAAATTTAACTAAGAATAATCAATTATCAACTTAAGATAATTCATTAAATACGATTGAATCATGTTTTGATAAATGTTTTCAAAACTCTATAAATATAACCTTTGATCCACTCTTTTACACATTGGATAATATTTTCAAAAGCAATATTACAACGTTCATCGAGATCATTTTAAGTTATTTTCATTTGTTAAAAGTGTGCTTTCAAGATTGTTCAATAATTCTTTCAAAATGGTTGTATAGTGTAGTTGAATTACTCTTGTGTTGCTTCTACTATGGTTTCTAGTAACATCTTTGCCTTTTTGAGTTACTGGAATATTTCCAGTTTGTTTCCTATTGAATTTTCAAGATTTGAATTGGTTGGTTTCTTCTTGATGTGATCCAAGGATAAGACGTATCCTTTTGATTGTATTTACGAGTTGAACTTGTGTTATTTCATGTCTTGTATATATTTTTCATGTGTTGAGTGCTTGTACTAAACATAGAAAGATAGTGGATTCCATATATTCTAAGGTTTAATAGTCAAAATTGGATCTAGGATCAATTGCTATTTGAACTAGTATAAATTCTTGTGTGATCTCTCCCTTTCTCTATCTCTTTTATCTTGTTGTTGCTAATATTTATTAGTCTTAATTCCTAAATCAATTGCATGCAGTTTTCTAATAAGAATAACTATTCAAAGAACTTAAAGAAAAGGTAAATATTTTCACAAACATTTTAAAACTAATTCACCCACCTCTTATTTGGTTTAGCTTAGCCTAAAATTCTTTTCTACAGTTAGTTTGATTGATTGAAATAACCTCGATTTTAATCTCCCAAATGGTCATATTTGTGCCTATTAATACATTCTAAAAAGTTTTAAAATATACATTCATTATTCGCTAGATTAAAATCAAATTTCTTCTACACCTTTCAAATCTTTGAACTCTCCCTTTTTTTCATTCTTGAAAAGTCTTTAGATATGGCCTCTCTTTCTCAAGCAAAAGGGGCTAAATGTTTTGCAATTAAGAAAGGAAAAGCTTATGCTTTTTAAAGGCTTCCATCATCCCTTGAAGGCTAGATTGGTAAAGAAGACACATGGGAAGACTTCAACTTCCAAGATTTCTTTTAGAAAAATCACTCATAAGTACATCATGTTGTATTATTTCAGGAGTGAAGGCTTCACCTTTCATGAGCTTTTTTAGAAATCAAGGCCTCGAGACCTTTGTGGAATTACAAGGTAAATATTACCTTAACTTGGTAAGGGTCTTTTATTCAAGAGTCTGTTATGCAGAGGGAGTTTAGATATCAAAAGTGAAAGGAATTTAAATTATTATTTGTTATTATATTTGGGTTAACATTGCTAAATTCAAGTTAGAAGGTCATTTTATTTCTTCGAGTTTAGAAGATTTTAATAAGATTTTGGTATACTTGTTGATGGAAGTATCCCTGATGACAGTAGAAGACTTAAAAGAAAATTAAAACTTTTTCTAAATTTTTCAGAAGAAACTCAAGACTAGGGTTCCTTTTCCAAGGAGGGTTCCTTGAATAAAATGCCGTAGGAGAATACTCCCATTTTAAAGACCTCAGAAGAACAATAAGAATGCATTTAACTAGAAATTCAATTGAAGCTCAATTTCAAGGTGAGTACAAAGGGTGGAGGTAGGCTTTTATTCATAGCTTTAAGAGCTCCTAACACTCATTAGCCTAGGGAATGTCGGACTAAATAGACTGAAGTGTAACTGTACTTGAAATTCACGCACACACACATGCTGCAAGTCCCACATTGTTCATATCTTGCATTTAACCTCCTCACGTAGGATTTTAACTTTCCTAATGAGGAAGGTGTTGCACCTTAGGGCTCAAACACTCAATTTCCAAAATTAGCCCACTTATACTTCTATTTTTTTATACAAAATGAAAATTATTCCTGTATATAAATTATACTTCTAATTTTTACTCAAGGCTACTACTAAGATTAGGAAAAAAAGGAAGTCTTTAAAAAATTACTCTCCATAGAAGAAAAGTCCTCTGAAATCCTTCCTGCTCTATTCTTTTAGCCATGGACCTTGTCAAATGATTGAGAACCATCTCCAAGACTGCAAATAAGAATAAATAGGTCGCATGGCTAGAGGCTTGATCAAGAGCTTATTAGAAGTTTGGACCTAATTGGACTTGTTTGGGCCTCCAATAAGGCATTTGGTCACAAGTTCAACATTGAAGAGATCTCTCTACCAAAATTGGTATATCAAGAATACAGGATCTCTATCTGTAAAAATTGTATAGATTAGTATAGAATTTTACTTTTATGTCTTATATTGAAGCCAAGTAGAATAGGAATTTAGGTCAAGTAGAATATGATTTTGGGCCTTGGGCCTTGTATAAAATGCCACATAGGACGTCCACTAATGAAGTTGAAAGTCCAAATAGGAACCACATAAGAAGAACATAAGTGCCACTTATGGGGCTACTAGGTGCCACCTTTGAAGCTTGCCTTCTAAGTCTCCTCATGCCACTCGTCTGCCTCTCATTGGAGAGTATTTAGAAACTTGTGCTGCAAGGTACCTAGTGAAACTTGTCATGCTACTAAAGAAGAGAATTTCCTCCTCTTAAGGAGTGACACATGTCAACCTCTCACTAAGAGTGTTTTGAGAAACTTGCAAGACAAGTTAGGATTAATCATATTTTAGCCTATAAATAGAGGTGTTTGCCATATCTAAAAATAACTTTGATGAGATTAATGAATTGTTGTCCCAATTTTTCAACACTTCAAACTTGTCTAGGTTCTATCTAGATTAGAGTTTCTTAAGACACTTTTCGATACCTCCTTCTAAGTGTTGGCCTAACCTCATTCTAGGAATTCTAAGCAAATCTCCATCTCCACAAAACCATGACTTTTCTTCTACTTATACTCAATGTTTCCACCGATTTCATCATCTCTAAGTAAAAATAAAAAAAAAGATCAAAATTAATCAAGTGAAGAAGAACACATGTAAGGTGACGCGAGCTTATTTCCATCATCAAAGGTCCACCCTGCAATCTACTAGATGGATTTCCATGACCTGTATTGCCTAAGAAATCATTCCTCTATTCAAGAACCACTTTTAATCATTTTGAAACAAGGGATATGAAGATTGATGAAAGGTTTTTATCCTTTCTTATTACTTGGATTTTGGCTCCAAGAGGCAGTAATCATGCACAACTATTTAATGATAACATGTTCATATTTGCTCTCAAATCTAGCATTCAATTGTATTAGATAGCTATTATTTTTGAAACTATGTTGTAGTAAAAAATGTTGCATGTATATCAAATTCCCTTTGCAACTTTTTTTCTCAAAAGTTTTTTAGCATTATGGAGTGGATTTAGAAGGGAAAACTACTGCTGGTCTTCACCCCTCTAATAAAATTGAGGAAGTTGCACTTCACAAAATGGGAATGGTTAAATGAGGACAACAATGGTTGTACAAGAATGAAGAACAAATGTGGATTTTGAAGAATAATATGAGCCTATGCAAACTGATGAAGCCCAAGTAAAAGAAAGAGAATAAAATCCTTTTTCACCTTTTGAACGAGCTTTGTTGGTTAATTAAACTGGACCAGATATATAATTACCAGCTAAATAAGGATAAAAAGTATGATGAAACATTGGAAAATATTCATCTCTTCATATCATTAGGAGGAAATTAAAGAGACTCAGTGCCAAGAGCAATGGAGAATCAAGTCAAAATTAAGATTTTCTTTCATCTATCTCATGCATTTGATTTTATTTCTTGACTAGAAATTTATGTAATGTTCAAGAAAAACTTTGAATAAGATTCTATGTTTAGATAAATGAATTTGTTTAAATAAATTTAATTTGTATGCATGTATTAAAATTTTTAGTGTTTATTTTATGCTCATAATTCATATTTTAATTTGCTAAATTGTAAATTAATTAATTATCATAATGAAATATGGATTAAGTTAGCAAATAATAGATTCAAATCATATAAAATCCTTGGTTTTTTTATGTTTTATAGGCAAAATAATCGATTACAGGGAATGATAATCTATTATTTTAGAGAGTAATATTTATGCAACTAAATTTTTGTTTAGGATAATCGATTACAATTTGAGCTTAATCGATTATTGCAAACTTATTTGACTTGTTTTCATTCTTGGACACATGTTGTTTTATATGATTCTGGATATATTTTCTTTCTTCTAATGTCCCAAGGGGAAGAATGTATACATGTTTTATTGTAGATGAGTATATATATATATACTTCTAGTCTTGGCTCTTTATTGTTTTTTCTACTTGTATTTCATGTGATGATAGCTTAGTGCATGGGGAAATATCGTAGCAAGAGGGAGTTCCTTCTACTATATGTTTGAACCTGTATGTTTAAAGACTCTAATGCAAACAATGTGTTATCATCTCCAACATCCAAGTTTAGATCATGCATCAAGTGTTAGATGTCATTAGAAAGTCTAGCCTCAAGAGAAGTTGTTTTGATAATGATATTTGAAGATTTTGATGTTCTGGATGTATTGAGTTATACAATTTATTGTGGGTGTTTGAAAATCTTACATACAAGGTAATCACAAGAGTTTCAGTTTAGCACATGCTCAATCTTAAAATTAGCTAATACAAATTTGTTTTCAAAAGGTTAAAATGAAAAATGTTTTAAATTTGTTTTAATCAATTAATTTTTTATGTAATCGATTAAATTGTTCTTAGTATGCTTCAAAATAGGATAATTGATTATCTACTTTGTTAACTGATTGAAAACAAAGTCTACAAAAATGTTTCTAAGAAACTAATCAATTAAATTTAATAATCGATTAACTTTCTTTAAGTTCATTTCTGAAATAAATGAAAACAAAATATAATATACTAACACATGAAATAATGGATTTAATTAGAGAGAAATTTCACTTCTTTTTAAATTTTATGTACAATAATATATTACCAGCTTAAGACAATCGATTAAATGCGTCTGAATCAGTTTTTAATAAATGCTTTGAATATAACCTTTGATTCACTCTTTTACACATCTTATACTATTTTTAAAAGCAATATTACAATCTTCATTGAGATCATTTTAAGTTGTTTTCATTTGTTGAAAGTGTGCTTTCAATATTGTTCAAGAATTCTTTAAAAAATGTTGTGTAGAGCTATTGAATTACTCTTGTGCTACTTTTGTTGTATTTTGTGGTAACATCTCTCTCTTTTTTAGTTTTTGAGGTGTTTTCGATTTGTTTCCTCTGGATAGTTAAAGAGTTGAATTGGTTGTTTTCCTCTTGGTGTGATCCAAGGTTAGGGCATATCCTGTTTATTATATTCGAGAGTTGATCTTGTGTTGTTTTCTGTCTTGTATATGTTTTGCATGTATCAAGTGTTTGTATTAAACATATAAAGAAAGTGAACTCTAATTATTCTAATGTTGAATAGCTGAGACTAGTATACGATTAGTTGTGTTATAAACCACTATAAGTTCTTGTGTGAGACCCAAATGTAGCCCTAATTGAGGACCAAATGTAACCCACTTATGCTTATACATTTTAAAAAAGAAATTCCTAATCCTATACAAAAATATTCTACTCCTATTTACATTTTAAGAAGGCTAAGAAGAAGGAAAAAGGAGGTCTAATATTTCACACTCCATTAAACAAAAGAGTCTTCTGAAGTCCTTCTTCCTCTTCCAGTCTCTTAGTCATGGCGTTGGTCAGATGCTCAATATGTTGTCTTCTAGATGGTCCTCTTTCAATTTCAAGGAATCAATATAAGTGAAAAAAAAATCATCGCTTGAATATAAGAAATTCAAGATAAGTTAATAAAAGAGGTTTGTACTCTTTTAGGAATTCTCAGCCAAATAGAAAGAAACATTCTTAAAATGAAGGTACTTATACATAGTACTTATACATAACGTGAAGGTACTTATACATAGGTCTATAACGTGAAGGTACTTATACATAGGTCTATAACGTGAAGGTACTTATACATAGGTCTATAACGTGAAGGTACTTATACATAGGTCTATGTGTTGAGATTTAAAGTGAAGACAAGATAAGATAGCATTTATTTCTAAGTAGAAATTAAGTCATGTATAAGAAAAGAGATAAAAACTCTATCTTATATATCTTATTTCAAAACCAAACTTGTATAAATCTTAAAGAAAAAGAATTTTTTACTTTATTTACACAAGGAAACTTCATCATTTTGCTAGCAATTCTTCCTTTGTAATTGTTTAATTCTTTTATCAATCTTTTCGTAGTTTATTTTTTAGCTTTATCTCTATTACACTATAAGAAAAAAACTATTTAGAAACCAATTTTTAGCTACCAAATGAAATGGTTGCTAATTGTGACCAAAATAGTCACCAAATTAAATTTTGGTTGCTAAATAACTACAAAATAGAAGTAATGATTGAATTTAGTGACCAATTAAGTCAAGATAATTAGTATCTAATATTAGTTACCAAAATTTTAGTGACCTATGTCATTAGATTCTAATATTTAATGATAATTTACTATGACTTTACAAACCGACTCATTATAGTAGGTGGAATAGCTGACAAATAAAATAAGACTTTATATGTGAATCAATTCAAAAGAAACATTGAAAGTTATATTTTTTATGTTAATTTTAAATTGAAATGACATAAATAGTCTCGTCTATAAGTTAAAAAAAAAAAAAATCCTTTCACATTTTCCTTATTGTGATTCTTCTTATTCCTCATGTTTCTTTCATGCACATTGCTGCTCTCCACCCTTCTTTTTCTGCTCCACCATGGCAAGACTATTACAGTGAAACTACTATGAGACTACCACCACAAGACCATCATGAGACCTTAATCGCAAGGCTACTACTGTAAGATAAACTATTTGTCAAGGTGTCATGCCCAAATTTAAAAATAAAAAAAATAAAAATCTATGAAATTGTGTGGTAAAGAGATAAACTAACTTATAGTAAGGCCCTTGAGAGAAGTAAGGGGGCGTAGAGATTGGATTATATGTTCTTAGTTCAACTTTTTTAATCACTACAAGAAAAAAGTTATTTAAAGACCAATATTTAGCTACCAAATGAAATGGTTGCTAATTGTGATCAAAATAGTCACCGAATTAAATTTTGGTTGCTAAATAACTACAAAATAGAAATAATGATTGAATTTAGTGATCTATGTCATTAGATTCTAAATAGTCTCTAACTTAATTAGATACCAATTTAGAATCTAATGACATAGGTCACTAAAACCTTGGTAGTGATAAGCATTGAATGTTGGTTAATTTGTAGAGATTTTATGGTTGATTTTTTTATTTCTTAGGTTGATTTTGTTGCTAATTCAGTTTAGATTTGATTCTATTTGATTTTTAATTGATTTTATTATTTATTTTTCAATTTAATGCGTTTGATTATGGAGAGAGAAAATTTGTTGAGAATTAGGTTAAATCCAAGGAGAGCAGAGAAAAGCGACGCTGAATGGAAAAAAGGAATAGAAAAGAAGAGCTTAAGTGACTTTTCGCTTAAGCTAAACGAGCAGCTTGGGCTAAAACTCACTTAAAGACCAGCATGTGCGAAAACCTAAAGAAAGAAGATCCACGTTATTGAGGGTGTGACTCACAAAATAATTGTGGCGCGTTGACCTAATTGAGGAGGCGAAAGCTATAAAAAGGATTGAGGGCAAACGTAAAGGGATGATCCACCTTCTCTCGTCCTTGGATACTTGTTGGAGGTCGCCGCCGTCATCAAGCTTATTCTTTTCTTTTTCTTTTGTAATTTCATGGCTACCATGCATAGCTAAGTCTCTCACTCTTGGGATTGAATGTAAATTCTCTTCTTCAAATGCACTCTTGATCTTAGTTTAATTTCATTTAATTCAATACCTTTATTTTACGTTTTATTCTTACTTTGATTTATTTTAGATTTCTTAATTTGACTGGAAATCACTTTTTGAAATCAGAACTAAACGTAAACGCACTGCATGTATAAGTTCAAGGATGAGTTATGGTGTAGTGACTGTTTAGAGCAACTAATCTTAATGTTGATTAAATTATTCTAGTAACTAGGGATAAAAGCTAGGTAATTTTATTTATGAAATTCAATGCTAGAGGAATCAGGTTGAAAAGACTTTTATTTGCACAGATTGGTAATTGAAAGTAATGATATTAAATTAGGTTAAGAGTGTACGCGAAGAAGAGTATTACTATTCAATCCCCAGGCCTTTATTACTATTAATTTTATCACTTTTATTATTAATTGCTTTATTGTTACGTTCTTTAATTTTCCAAACAAAATCATCATTATGATTACTTGTTTTTGTTCACCATACATTGATACATATTCAGTTTTCAATCAAATTTCGTTCCTTGTGGATACGATACTCTTCTTACTTACTATATTACTTGAGGACTCAGTACACTTGCTGAAAATCCGTTATCAGGTAATTAATGTTAGATACCAAATATTTGATTTAATTGATAACTAAACTCGATCATTACTTCTATTTTGTAGTTATTTAACAATCAAAGTCTAATTTGATGACTATTTTGGTCACAATTAGTAACCATTTCATTTGATAGCTAAAAATTAGTTTCTAAAAAACTTTTTTTTTTTTGTAGTAAATGATCTTACACAATACGTTTTATATGCATAGCCTCTAATTCAAAGCACATCCCCATGATGACTATTAAAGGATCAAACTAGGACCACTTATACATAGTGCTCCTTATTAGCTTGCTGGAAAGGTTTGTCGGAAACAATACTATTGGTTTGTGATGCGTTACTATATCCTTCAAGGTCGTAGGAAATTTTTCCTCCATCTCACCATTTGCGTCAAAAATAGTTAGAGTAATTTTCTTCACGGTCTCTAAGGCCTTTCAGCTCTCTTTGTGTGGTATCTAAAATCCTTGGAGATATTCAAATAAGAAATACCAGCAAAAGCCACCCATGTATTTTTATCTTAAAAAATTCTCTCTCTCTGTATATATATATATATATTAATCTTAATCAAGTTATTAAATCTTCTATTATCATTAAATTTTTATACTTAATTTATTATGCTTTTGAATGTTGGCTTCTTTATTGGGCCGAGAACATCTTGGCATATCACGTTGGTCCAAATAGTTAAAATGTCGGGCAGAAATCGGTAACCCTTTAATACTATATATTACAAACTAAATTGATTTATGTATAGAAATTATATTTGCTCAACTAAAAGAAGAAACTATTTTATAATAGAAACTATTTTGATACAGGTATAAATCATAAGCAACCCATACACTCGCACGGTCAACACTACTTCGATCATATAGTTTTGAATCCCAAAACTAGGTTATATTCTATCTTGAAGAAGCTCAATTTTTTGAGTTGCTGCAGGTAGCAGTTCAACAAAATCTTATGACATTATGCGTCATTCAGTGTCCCTTGTGAACATATATATGTTTCATGACTCATTAGGTTCAAGCTCATGTTTCCCTTTGCAGTGTGGGACCTGACTCACTGTTAGGTACCGAGGGAAGATTCTGACGCTTCTTGCTGCTGATGAGTTGTCGGAGAAAATGTTTTAGGCCCTTTTGAAAGCTAAGCATACAGATTTGGAAAGAAAATCAGAAGACGTTGAAAAGGAGCGTATAGATTCGTCAAACACCTTTGTTTTTAAAACTATACAAACATGTTTTTCCTAATTAGCTTCTAAAATTTGTTGTAAAATAAATTTATAGACAAACAATAATAATAAAAAGTATTGCTAGACACTCTCTTTATGTTTTGTTTACAGAATATGTATCTTACTTTTTAAAAATAATTAACAAACAAAATTATTATATATATATATATGGATATATAGATATAGACGTAAATATATGTTTGTGTGTGTAAAATAAATTATTGAGATAAAATTAAAGTAGTTCACGAGTTTAAACTGCTACATGCCTTACCCCACACAGCTTTTCATTCTAAAATAGTCTCTTTACATTTTTATTTTAGGTAAAAATTCAAGAAGGAATATCCCTCGAGTTTAAACATAAATTTACATTTATCTCACCAATATGAATGGGAACTAAAACGGACTTGTGAATGTGAAACTTGTTTTGTTTTACTCCGCGAACTCTTTAGTTTCAATTTACTAATTTAATATACCAAAAAGATACGTGATTTATAATTAATTGAAATTCATATTCATATACCAATATTTTAATTACGAATTATGTAATAATTTTAAAAAATATTTATAAATAGTTTGTTTTATATTAACATATATCAGAAACTCTTTCATTAAAAATACATTATAAAATCGAAGTCGTACTTTCATTGTACAGTGCATAATTATATCTGACTTTTTGAAATGTAAAATTATGAAAGTGAATTATTGGGATGGGATGGGAACTTGGATGTTATTATAGCATGCGGAACCACCAGTAGAAAAGTGTGTGGCAAACCTTATTTCCAAGTATGCACATGAGTGTTCAATCATCTATATGTTGATCTTTAATCAGACAACGCATGTTAGGTGTCTCTTCAACGCAAAACCGTAACTATAGATGTTATTTGGAAGTTGTCCAGACTTCCATACTTCATCCTGTTACTCATTTGTAACACTCGGGACGTCAGCTTGGGTCTTCTTACAACAATTCAACCCGACCACTGTTACAGCTTAAATGCAATGGATATACCAAAATTCCACAGTAACAGTCTCAAATACCACAACTTTAGGCTCAATCAACACATATATCTATCCTGTATCTACAATATTTCTTTTTAATTTTAGTATTGATATATTTTGTGACCAATATTTAACTTTTATAAAAAAGGTTCTTTTTAGTAAATATCTCTTTTGAATTTTATGACGATGTTGTTAAATATTTTGCAAAACTTATTAGTGACAATACTAAATGTACATCAATAAAAATAAGCATTACAAAATATATAAAATATATAAATAGAATAAGTGATAATTTTTGTGATGTCACAAGCATCACAATGAAAGTATCATAAAAGTCATAAAAAAAGCAATAAGCGTGTTCAATTCTATTTTAAATGACTAAGAGTTATTTACCTAAGGTGAGGATATTGTCATTCTAAGTTAAATTAATTGAGATTGAAGACACTGTAAACAAGAGTACATATTGGATGAAAAGTAGTTAAGTTATTATTGAGTGAGTATAGACTTTTGTTCAACAATGTTAAGCGATTCACAATAAAGTTAATATTCTTTAAATGTTGCTCGCTGAATATTATTGCTTAAGCAAATATTGCGCTTAATTAAGTGATTAAACACAATAAAGTTAAGATTCTCTTGTTGTTTTTATTGAGTATTATTGCTTAAGCTGGTATTTGGAACCGTTGAAGCTATTTTATGAAATGTGATAGAGATCGCATTGATTTATTGAAAATATCAATTAAATTATTTTATAAATTTGTGTAATAGTTAAATTTAAAACGTAGTTATGACTTATTATTGATTTAAATATGTTTTATATATATATATATATATATATATATATATATTTGAAATATAAGAATAAATATATTAAGAAGTGGACTTTAAGTTTAACTCAACCTTACAAAACTACCTTGTAAAGTGAGGTTTGCATCCATATTATAAACTATTAAAAGGTCTCATCTCTAGTCGATGTGAGATCTCCAACACACCCCTCACGCCAAGACTGCTCAACTTGTGCATGAGACTATATTGTTTAAGGGTGGTCCGATAGCGGCTCGATAGCAGGTGGCCTAACAACCGTGCTAGGATAGACTCTGATACCATATTAAGAAGTGGACTTTAAGCTTAACTCAACCTTACAAAATCAGCTTATAAAGTGAGGTTTGCACCCATATTATAAACTATTGAAAGGCCCTATCTCTAGTCGATGTAGAATCTCCAACAAAATGCACACAAGGTAATTAAATTATAAAATTTTATCACTCTAAATTTTGCAAAGATATAGACAATTTGAAAATGAACTAAAAACTAAAACTAAAAGAACATAAAAAAATAAAAGAGCCAGAGGTGTCAATGTTCTCAAACTTCAAGATTCAATTGCGAGCTACTTCTCAAAGCTTGATGGCTAATCAGCGTGAGCAACATACTCTTTTTGGGGTAGAACATGGCTATCATATATGGATAGAGAATCCAGGAAGTGTGTCCATCACCATGTTCATGGTCCTCTATTTGCAGTAGTTGTCATCCGATTGACTTTAGTTATAGCTCTGACTTGTTGCATATCTTATGGTAGTGGATGAAATGTTTCTTGTGGTAACCTTCTGCTAGTTGTGGTTAAGGCTTGTGTACATCCTCAAGTGGTGCACAATAAGAGCTTATAAAGGGTGTGTGATAAAAAAATGCAGAGCAATGACTCAAACTCTCCATCCTCTTTTGTGGCTCTCTAATGGTTAGTGTTAACATAGGACTCCCTAATAATGCTTTTATTGAAATGTGTGTCAAGCTCAAAGAGTTTCTTCCACCATCTCACCTCTAACCTATAGGTGAAGTTCTGACTCGTTTTATGACAACTTAACCCTTCTCTCGGGAATGGATTTTCTTTTCTTTACTTATACGTACTAAGCCTCATTGTGTGCTAAGTAGAAGGTTATTGGATGTTTGTCATTATCTTAACCAATACCACTTCCTGATAAATTCCCTCTTACAGAGAGGCACTACTTTGTAGAAGCTTACACATGCTCTCTTATTCTTATTGTAATCTTTGTTATGGCCATATAAGATTAAAAAAATGTAAAAACCACCTTTCATTTAAGTTTACCATAAAGTAACAAAGTTTCTTATTGAGAATCAATTTCGCTTAAAGCGACTTCTTCCTAAGCGATGGTTGTGATGAGCTTAAATGAAAATTGTTCAAGTGAGGTTGATTCTTGTTTAAGCAAAACTTGCTTAAGCAAGAATTGTAGCATGCTTAAGTTATATTTATTTAAGCTAAACACTTTGAAAGCGAACCATCATACTTCAAGCACAAAACATTCGAAAGAAAATATAGAAATTAAGCTTAAGAGAATAAGACTAAAGAGCGAAAATTAAGAAATAATGGAAATGATGTTTAACATTACCGAATATAATAGTAGAAGAAAAGTAACCTTAATTTACAAGTCAACATTCAACCCTACTCATTAGAGAAGTCAAAATCCTAATCGAAGGGGTCAAGAGTAGTCAAAACACGACCATCCATAACTTCATGCAGCCATATACAAATCTGAGCACAAGGAGGGTTTACAAACACAAGAAATCACATTGTTGGGGGTGATGTGGGATTTGGAGTAAGCATGAGGCACTAAATTAAACTCCCTTGTAATTAGTTTGACATTCTTTATATCATGATGTGCGAGAGGGGTTAATCATATATAAATATAGCCTTTTGCCTCTTGTATTTTTCACTTTGAATTGAACTTGAATTGACTATGCTATTTCGTTTGTCTTCTTATTCTTTATAGTCATCTAAAATGGGAGTATTATCCTAGCCTCACCACCAAATATCCTTCCTTGGAAGTAAAGACCTCGAGTTTCAAGTTTCTCATTAGAAACTTGGGAAAAAATTTTAAATCTTGAGTTTTTCTGCTGGTATAGAGAGCCTTAGAGTGTCTTCCATCATTTGGTATTATGAACTGGGCAAGAAAGCATTAAGGGATAAGTTTGTCATCTTCTTCTTTGTCTAAATTTCATCTTGTATATGTATGTTTGAGCCTAAATTTTACACAATTTTTCGCAATCAAAACATGTTAGTTGAATGCTCATCTTTTACTTTCTCTTTGTGTTTTGAGTTTCTTTTTTGCTCTTAGATCACTAGTGCAATTCCAAAGCACTTTTTTTTTTTTTTAAATATGAAAGTCAAGAGTCTTTTTACATTTTTCTTTTTTTTTTTTTATTTTCTTTTTTTATTTTTGATCATTAGTGTAATTTCAAAGTTTTTTTTTTTTTTTTTAAATATGTATGTCAAGAGTCTTTCTACATTTTTCTTTTCAGTTTTAAATTGAATATTTTCCTAGAACATTATACACATATTGCTATTTGACTAAAGGAATGAAATTGAACCTAATTATGTTGAATTGCTCTTGAATTTGAGAAGAAAAAAGAAAACAAGGTCGTGATGTTAATCTGAAAAATGGAAAAAAGAAAATGAAATGTGAAAATGAAACTCAAAGGTTGAATACACATACAAAAGAAAACAATAAACTAGAGTAATTCACACTATTATATCACTCTTACATACATTGTTTTCTATTTAAGTTGATTACATGACTTGAATGAAAATCTTCGAGTGTGAGATTATTTTACAGTCGTGTATTCATCTTTTGTGCTTGATTTAAATTTGTTCTTATTTTAGAATTTAGGATATTTTTCGATTTTTACTTCTAAATTTAGTCTTAATTTTATCGTTTGTCATTTTTTCTATTCTCTAGTGTTTTGTCACCTAATCTTTCAATTGATGTTCTACCTTTTAAAACTCATTTTTACTTTCTTATCCACACAAGGGAATGACACCACTTTCAACCCAAAACCTTAAGGCATTGGGTTTGTGAGTCTTCTTTTTTGTATATTGCTTAACTTTCTCATTTCTACTCAATGTAGGACTAGACTCACACTTGGATACCTAACAATCTTCTCCTCAAGTGCAAGTCCCTTCCACATTGGTAAACTCTCCCTTAAGGAGAAACATTTTTAAACATGAGTACCTCAAAAGCCATCCTTTTAAAGTACCGTCATCATTATGGGACACACTTGCCTGAAAATTTGGTCAGAAAGACTTTCAATACAGGGATCAAATTGCACTCATCTGAACCGGTCACAAAGACAAATCATCAGCTCTGATACCATATCAGAAGTGGACTTTAACACTATTAGAAAAATCGTTAATAGTGACCAAAAAATCAGTCACTAAATGACTAAAATCGGTCACTGATTAAAACAATGACCGATTTAGTTATCAAACGCTTCAATCACTATTTTGCTGGTCGTTGATGCACAGTGACCAATTCTGTGACCGAATCAGTGACCGATTTTAAAAATTAGAGAATATTATTTTTATTATAAAAAAATATATTATTTTTATATCTATTACTCCTATTATCATTTATAGTACTTTTATAATTTTTATTACCCACCACTAATCATTTCAATGAGATTTTGGATAAAACCAAGGGCGAGTTGAACCCAAGACCTGTCACAGCTTAGAGAACCTATAACCACTAGCCCAAAACAACTTTCTAGTCATGTTACAATTATATTTATACTTATTATTATAATTACAATTACAATTATTATTATTAATATGATAAATATAAATATTACTATTATTATTGGTATTATTATTATTGTTGTTGTTATTGTTAGGAACAACTGGCTCCAGAAGGGGGGGTTGAATGGAGCCTGAACTCAATTCGCTATAAATAGAAACCACCAACCAAGGCAAAAATATATAACCACAGATAAAGCAATTTTATACTGGTTCACCCTAATCTCTTGGGCTACATCCAGTTCTCCCTTGAACAAACTGTTCAAGAGGTTCCACTATTAAGCAAATAGTTACAACGAGTACACAAACCTCTCCAGGTTATCACGAGTACACAAACCTCTCTAGGTTAAACCAGTCCCAATCTCCCACTGAGATCAAGACCACTCAAGAATTAAAGAAACACTCTCAAAGGAGAGAACAATGAAAGCTCACAAGGGTTTACTTCACAATAGTGAAGAATTACACAATGGTTTCACACAACCCAAAACTCTAGATGCTCTCTATAGCAGATTGACAATAAACACTCAGTATATTTTCTTCAAAGTATTATATGATGTATTTCTCTTCTTGCTTCTTGTTGTATTTTTTTTTTTAACTTGAACTTGCTCCTCTATATGTAGCTTTTTAGAAACTAGCCGTTGGGATGCTTGAACAAAGCAATCTTGACTTTCTAATGTATGGAGCTCAAACTGGAAATATTTCTCTAATATTTAAAACTGCATTAAACTTGATTAATTCTGTATCAGAAATAATTTATTATAACATAGAGAAATTATATCTGGGATACTCATCAATAATTTGAATAATTTCTATTATGAACAGATTTGAACGTTAATGCACATCATGATATAAAATCAATTAATCACATCTAAATAGTC
>Ga0123340_1002525_pt1 | contig 16610 bp, 9 predicted proteins | sample SirMexnodulemix_FD_89961 | JGI IMG/M metagenome (GOLD analysis project Ga0123340, IMG submission 89961) | Root nodule microbial communities of legume samples collected from Mexico - Siratro Mexico nodule mix | ecosystem: Host-associated > Plants > Roots > Nodule | place: Mexico: Nepantla... | reverse complement strand
GTTTTTACTTTTATTTTTTCAAATATGTGTTAATAATACATAAATTTGTATAAAATACATATATATATATATATATATATATATATATATTGTTTATCATTCTATTTTATACAATTGCGTCTTTTGAAAAAGTAGTTCTATAGAATATTCACATTTATAATATAAATGATTAAAGATGAAAAATTACACACACACCCCTTTTGCATTAGAAAATAGATAAATTAGGAAACAAGTGAATTGCATAACAATATAAAACGACAAACTATATAAAGTAAAATAAAGATAGATGCGTGCTAGAAAGTCTTAAAATTTGAAGTTAAGACCAAAAGTCTTAAAGTCGTCCATTTCTAAATCTATGATTATTTTAATTATTAATGCCTACAAAATTCAGTTTTTAAATGTTCACTAGAATCTACAGTTTAAAAGAAATAAAGAAATACTTTTTGTTTTGAGAGAATAATTTTATTTTGTAATGGGTGTTATCATTTATGTAGTTGAAATTAAATAACTCTAAGAACCAATGTTAGACCTATTTATTTTTCTCATATGATTCAATTAAACAATTCGCATTTAAATATTAAATTAAGGTCAAGCATGAAAAATAACTTAATTTATTTCTTTATATATATATAGTACAACTGATCAAAAGCTAAACTAACGGAAACTTTTATGTAACATAATTTTATAGTAATTCAGATTTAATGTTGATTAATTACATCAAATTCATGTGTTGTGTTCCTAATGAAATTAATCAGAAAATTTTGGTTAGATTAGGTATCGATTCAGTTAAAACTAGTGGTGCCCTCATTACACTGCTACTTGTTTGGTTCTACACATTACACTTCTCATACCACTTTCTTTCTCTTCGAATTTTCTCGGCAAAAATTTTCCATTTGGACCAAACTAATGGCTAGGTCTGCAAAAGGGCATCAAGATGAATTGGAGGACGATGATGAAGAAGAAGAATTCCTAACTGCAAACACCTCTACCCCTCTCAACAAAGGTCTCTCTCTCTCTATCTCTCTATGTGGTTTGGCTGTGCAACACCCCACAGGGTTTATCGATTTATTCCTTGATGGGGGTCTCAAAGTTCTTATCTTTTTACCTCTTCCATAGCATTCTCCAATTCAATTTTCAATTTTGAACATAATTATTTATTACGTTTTTTGTGATTTGGCAGTGAAGGTGGACGAACCCAGCACGGGGAAGAGGATGAATACGCATCGTTCCAAGCATTCAGAGACTGAGCAACGTAGAAGGAGCAAGATTAACGAGAGGTGAGCTTTGAATGAAAAGATCATCATTGAGTTAATGTGTGTATAGATTTTGAGTGGAAGTATGATGTGATTCTGTATTAGTATTTATTGTTTGGCAATGTTCGGTTGCTTAAAAAAAATTATGTTTGTGTGGCAGGTTTCAAGTTCTGAGAGATCTCATACCTCAAAATGATCAAAAAAGAGACAAGGCATCCTTCTTGTTGGAGGTGCTTCATTCGACATTTAACTTTTTGTTTCTGGTACATCTAAATGGATAATTTTGCTCTTGTAAGCTAAATTAGAATTTTGTTTTTTTCTTCAGGTTATAGAGTATATTCAGTTCCTACAGGAAAAATTACAAATTTATGAGCAGTCTTACGAAGGATGGAGTCAGGAGCCAACGAAATTAATTCCATGGGTAAAGTTATATGGAATGGTGTAATGTAAATATTTTTCCGTGTGTGTGTTGCGAAATGCATGGCAAAAGCTTTCCTGAGTGATTTGGTTCCACCTATTATCTAAAATTGGATCTTGTAATGGCAGTCTAATTGGACTCTGAACCTACACAATTGCACGACATTGTGATTGTGAGACTTGCAATTCTCTGATTGTATAAGGATTCATTTTATACAGACTGCAAAAAGAAACAACAATGACTACAAAGCCTTATTTCCCTAAGTAGGGTCACCAACATGATTTTGGCCACACCAATGTAACTGGTCATATGTCATGTACTCATGGTGCCAACTGCATAAGATTTCTTATAAAATAGTTTAAGTTCCTTTCATGCTTAGGATTTCACTACTTTAGGTTGTTTCTCTGAATTCATACGTCTCCTTGTAGAGTTTTCTTTTTAATTTACAATATCCTTTTTCTTCTAGAGCAAGTAGCCCACTATGCATATTTGAATAGTTCAGGGATGACATTGTGGCAACTTCAGTGAACTATTTGTCACAATGGTTGGTTGTGGCTTACTGCCTTGAAATAGTGACAGTGACTTTTTATCTAAAGTTTATTGTTTTCATCTGGTTTTTTCAGAGAAATCATCACGGGCCTGCAGAAAATACTGCAGATCCTTCTCAAACTACACAAAATGGGTCTGTTGATGACAAAAATAACAGTGCCTCTCCATTGTTTCCCGGAAATATACCGAACCCTATGGAGTCTGATTTCTCGATGATGAGTGTTCAGAAGGGCCACATCCCTGGTTCATCTGCAGAAGCAGTTCCCTTGACCATGCAAATGCGATTGGACATGTTTGATCCAGTTGTTAGCAGTGGTATGACAACCCAACATCTTCAGGAATCTGTTTCTAACGTTGACATGCATTCCCATACCCAGCCACAATTATGGCTTGATAAATCGAACAAGGGCAACTATATTCTTCCACATGATAGTACAATGAAGGAACAGGAGGAGCTAGTGATTGAATCTGGATCAGATAGCATTTCTAGTGCCTATTCTCAGGGGTGAGTTTCTTGTATAAGTTCAACAGTAGTTTATCTTCATCAATCTTGTGTTAATTATTTGCTTGAAACTATAATTAGAAAGGGTGAGCAGTGTGTGTTAGGAGTCCCACTATGATGAACTATTTGATGTGGTATTTAAGCCTAGAAGTTCTCCCATCTAATGGACTAGTCTTTTGGGTTGGAATCTCTTGTGAAGTCCTAACAGTGTGTGGGCAGCATGAGCATGACCATTCCGTCCTTTTCTTAGAAATATAAAAAAAAAGGAACAAAATTATAGTGAATTGCTTTAAGTCAAAATGCGAGTTGTATAAAATCTATTGCTTCCCTATCTTGCGTTTGATCAACATTGAACATTTTTCTGTTATTGCACCTATTATTCTCTCTCCTATATGTGGATTAAACCTATCCGTGAATAATTCATAATTAATAAAATTGGGAATTGTATCCCACCACCTGCCACACTCTATTCAAACCTCTCCCTATATACTTATGATACATGGAAATTCATACGCATAAGTTTATACAAAATATTGCTCTTCCTATTTCTAATTTATCAAGGGACATTATTTTTGTTCTCAAAACAAATTAAGATGGACAGGATGTCTGCAATTAAGTCAGCTTTCAGCAAAAGTAGTGACTGCGTATATTTTTAGAAAACAAAATAGGATAGGGCCAGGTCAAGTTAGTCTTCATTTTTACCCCAATTAACATAGGTTTAAAACCTTTTTACTTGGGTTGGGTGAGAGGTATCAAGTGGGAGACTGCAGGATGATGGAGTGTGATACATGATTCAAAGGGGAGTAACTTATATGATAGTGAGAAGAATGGGATCTATCTATATATGTACCATTTAGAGCTCAAAGTATCATATGACTAAGCTATTTTGTCAGTCACATCTGTGATAAATCCTTTCATGTGTGCTGTTCTCCATGGCATTGAATTATGCTCTTAGAACCAATTAGGATTTCTTTGTTCTTTATTTGAGTATAGTTACTCAGCAGAAGATGTTAGGTCACTAACTTACAAAATACCAAAAACACACAAGGGAAAAAACAAAGCACAATTCAATGAAATGTATTTTTATTAGAGTCTGTGAAACAGAAAAAACACAGCACTCCCAAAGGAAAACTCTTCCTTTCATACAGGTATAATGCCCGTCAAACTACAACAAAAACATCACATAATCCCCAAACCCTCAAGGTTGGTCTTAATATATAGACCAACCTCCAACACTAACAAACATCTCCTGCCTAACAACCTTAATTGCCCTACTCTCTATTTAATTTCCTCCTATAATACACCTTCCATTCCTCCAAAAATAGGGAGTTCCACCCTTTTAGACCATGTTCTAGGTCCTCCTCTTCCTCCCCATCAAATTTGTTACCGTGTACTGATCAACCTCTTTCTTTTCTTCTTCTTTCACCGAATTTTTCTCACCTTCAAATATCTTGTTACTTATCTTGATATGATTTCTTTGATGACCAAGAAACTCTCTTTCATATCAGTTGTTTCAACCTTCATATCAGCAACTGAATCTTTCCCTCCTTCAAACATCTTGTCACTTTTCTTGATGTCCCGCAGCATTTCTTTGATATCCAAGAGGCTTTCTTTTACTGCAGCCATGTCCGTTCTCAAATCTGCAATGATACGTCCATGGTCGCTGGCCATTTATCGAGAGAACTCGCCCTATGCTTCATTCCTCAACTCCCTAAACGCTCCCAAATGGATCCGGCAGGTTTGATCAATTTGTTAGGTCACTAACTCACAAAACACCACAAAAACACTCAAAAGGAAAAAACAAAGCACGAATTCACTGAAATTTATTTTTATTAGAGTCTGTAGAACAGAGAAAACACAACACTCCCAAAGGAAAATTCTTCCTTTAACACAGGTATAATGCCTATCAAACTACAACAAAAACATCTCATAATCCCGAAACCCCAAAGGTTGGTCTTAATATATAGACCAACCTCCAATACTAACAAACATCCCCCGCCTAACAACCTTAACTGCCCTACTCTCTATTTATTTAATTTACTCCTATAATACACAATACACCTTCCAAATCTTTCCCTGAACCTGCTGACCCTGCTGCCTAACAGAAGACAATTTTGTTTCTTTTTCTGTATAACAGTAGCTTATAAGTACAATATTCTTAACTTCCCAACTAACTTGTTAAGGCTGTTACTAGTAGCTGGAGGTTCATTACTGGTAGTTATATGTTTGTTACAGGCAGTTAGAGCTCTCTTGTATTCTGTTAAGCTTGTATCAGATCCATTAGCTATATACTTGATTGTTCTCTGTTACTCTTCGAGAAAATACAAATTCATTTTCACATGAAATCCGGAATCTCCTTTGTCTTCTTTTTCGACCTTACTTTACTTTGTTGTTTGAAATTACTATTATCAATTTAAATCTTGTCAAAATTTTGTATTAAAGTGAATGAATTCATCTTTTCAAAAGTAAATTGTTGGAAATTCGTTGTACTTACATTTGAGCGTGGGAATCTGTCCACAAAAAAAGGGGAGGAAATTTGGCACGAAAATTTTTTCGGTTCCCACAAACTTGTTGCATTTGACATTGCTTTCTTCCTCGCCTGCTTAATATGCAACTGCACCTTTTAGGGGACATTAATTCTTTAGCACTTGAGTCAATTATCTGTCATTTATGTCACTGTTGATCCAATTTTTGTGTTTTAACAGAATTTTAGATACTCTCACGCAAGTGCTGCAGTCTTCGGGGGTAGATATGTCCCAGACTAATCTCTCGGTTCAAATTGATGTTGGTAGACGAGCAAATACTGGGCTGGTCCCCTCTGCATATAGTTCAAAGGTTCGTTTATGGTCCATGTTCTTAGCACCAAGTTTGTTCTGACTCGGATTCAATTGAATTATTTTTTGAAGATACTTCGCAGCATTGTTATTACCCTTTTGACATAGAATTACCCTATGACAGTATTATTCATTAGAAAGAACGATCAAGAAGAAATTGCTGCCAACGTTATCTTTATACTTGAACTAAACAATTTGGAACTAGTAAATCAATATTGTCACTGTTGTAGTGCATTCCAATCAAATTCTAAAGTTAATAACATATTTTATTTATTCATTCAGGGTGATGAAAATCAATTTGTGAGCAACCCAGCAATATCACGTTCCGGAGTTGACTACTGCAATATTGAATCCGAACAAAGTTCGAAGAGGCTCAGACAAGAAGCAAGCTAGAGGTCCCTCACATACTTATTTTGTCACGAGTTTCATTAATTTTTGTCTTCGGATGAGAGTAAAAGAGGGATTGGGTGGATCAGTTCATTTTTGCCATGCTGGTTAGAGCCAGCTAAAATGTATATTTCACGATACTGGTTTTGGTACCAAGACATTCAGAAATAAAATGTTACATATGCTTGTGCTTCCACTAATTTTCCATTTTATCGCCTTCAGTGTCATACATTCATGGTTTTGACATTTCTTTAATACATAACTTTTAGTAGTAATGCTGCTAATTCTTGTAGGCCAAGTTCATTGGATTGCCAATCTGGATGAGAGTTTACACGTGTGAGAATTATCTTATGTTTTACAAGTCACATCAAAATTTTGTTAATAATGAGATTACTTCACGTAAATGACTTGTATCCAGAACTTATTCAAGTAGTGTTGCCTAAAGAAAAGAATGTTCTGGTAATAAGCCATGAAGTTGATAATCATTTATCAATATTCTGTTTGCCAATTACTTCCTTTACTCCCATAAAAGAATTTGTTAAATAATATTGCGTAAGTTAGTCATTCTTTGCAAGCAAATTCATCATTGAAGATGATCTTATCATGCAAGTTCAATGCGTCAAATCCTGTTGCAAGCAAGAGAAAACAGTGGATGGGTATAATGTCGGCAAATATCCTTGTCAGGAAAGCATTCATGGACCACAAAAGTATCTGCATGAGATCCCACAACCAACTGGGGAACATTTATTAGACAATTACTTTATTTCACCCCTGTAATTGTTTCCTGCAATTTCTCATTACTCATTACAGCAGAATATTGAAAAATTCAGAATCCTTTACAGAAAACGGATATCCATAATATGATAAAATACTGATATTACCCAACTCACTTTTATAAAGTATACAATTTTGCACCGGCTCATGGAGAAGTTTTTGCAATATTTGCTAAAAACTAGCAGCATTCATAAAGTAAGGTTGTTTATAATTCGGGAGAGAACTTTCTATAATAGTTCTTAAATTTTTCCAGAAATGTATTCTTTAATGATAAATACTTTAAGTCAGTTACAAAATCTACAATCCAAAATGTTTAAATACTAATTCTAGATTATTTATCTTAGGTTTCTTCTAAATTCGAATTTTTTGAAAAACTTTCAAAACGTGTAATCTAAGATTTTTTTATTACGCTCCAGTTAATACCCTAAAGAAAGTGGAAAGAATTGGAAAAGTTATTAGGGTCATTCCATTGCAATAGAAAGGTCCATGAAAAGCAATTGTATATTTCTTCCAGCATCCCAAAAAAGTAAGGCACTCCAAAAATAATCCGAAATGTAAAAGTAGTATGGTTTGTTGCATTAAAGTTTGTCATAGCGCAATGCCAACTTGAAGTTTGCCACAACTAGATTGAGCTAGCCAATAAACTCACGTTCTGCTATTTTCAATGAGGCGCTGGTTCATATGGAAGGCATAAGTTTCCTTGGACCACACTGTAATAAATTGATGCTTACCATAATAGGCGGTTTCAACGTCCATGCATCAAAGAATACCAAGCCGTCTTTTAGTTCTTAGTTTATATATGTCATTCATTTTATTATCTGATTTTGCACACTTCTCCATATCAGTTCCTGACTTCACAAAACATTGTAAGTTTCTTATACTTTAATCCATAATTCCAATGAAAAAATATAGTAAAAAACCGTTTCAATGACTGAGAATAAAAAACCTTTTGTAAAACAAAAAGAAATTAGAAGTAAATAATGGCTACAATCTTATGGGCCAGGGTAGAGATTTACTTGAAAGAAAAGTTGGGAGAAAATGTATAGCACTAGTCATATCTTATAGTTCTATTCATTCAATAAATAAAATGGGTGATGATTTACTTCTCTCACCAGGTATAAAAATGAGTTAAATAAGTACAGTCTGAGTATGTGCAGCAAAGATAAGCAGGAAGTTCTAGTAGCAAAGAATTCAAACTGCACTTGAACCAAATATTAATTAACAAGATCATGCAATGTTACAACAAAACTGACATGTCGTCAACAAAATTAGCCTATATATTTGAGAACTTGAGCCAAAGAGAAAAATCACTAATGTCATGGGATGATTCTCAGCGAACATGTTTTCTGAATCAGAGTTTCAGAGCCATATTTAGGCGGCTTTTAGTGCTTCTCTCACCCAAAACTGAATCCAGTAAGCAACACTTGGAAGCAGCAATTGATTATGTACATGAATCTGAAGAATGGAAATCCATCATTTATTGTCAGATGAACCAGCAACACATGAGCTTGAGGTCACCTATCCCCACCCTCATCTTCTTGATCCTCAAATTGATTATCTTCTTTGGTGTTCACTTCTGCATCACCCTCATGATTTTCAGCACTTTGTCTGAAGAATAACTCGGATACAGAATCATCCTCATCCACATCCTCTTCATTTTCCTTATCCTTCGGTACCGAAACTGGACCGCTGTCCATCCATGCAGGACACCGGCGATCAACACCAAGAGCTTTCCATAATTGGGAAGTTGAAGGGCTAGAAGAGTTCTTTGATACTTCAAAGGAGTCACGGCGTGAACAGGAGCATTCAGGCACTGGATGAGAGAGAAAGGATTGCAGTTTTGATTTATTTGATGCTTCTCTAATTCCATCAAGTAATGTTTTTGTCAAATGCCTGCGAACTGATTCTAACCATGTACGGTTTGCATGATGCATGTGCTGCCGAATCTCATCTAAAAGTTTAGCAGCTTCCTTTCTGCATCAATGTATGTATGATTACAAAGTATCAAAACTGCCCATCTTCAACTTTAAATGCCATTAATGGAGCTTCTGTTTTTACATAAGACTTTAGAAACTTTTCCTAATCATGTTGCTCTAATACATTGCTTTCAGTTGCCTTGGATTTTTAATGGCACAATTGACAAGAAACGTTATATTAAGGCTTTGGAAACATCAACAACCTTATGTGTTATCTTTTAGTTAATAGGTTTCAATATAAAAGACTTGGAACTTTAAAGCAAAAATTGCATTTACATACATTGAATATAGAGGTATTTACCTGTCAGGTCTAAATGTCTTTGATGATGCTGACTGATATAGCCTGTGCCCCATCACCAAGCTAGCAAAATTTGGATGCCCCTTCCCGTCAAGGTCAAATCCAGGGATGAATACATCAGCTTCAACACAAATCACATAATCAATAGCCTCCCATAGTAATTTATGGGCATTGGTCCTCAGTTCCATAACTGTACTATCAGGCTCATTATCACTCTCAGCAACCCAACCCCACCAACCTTCTATGTTGTATGATTTTGGCCTTGCTGGAGGTGGAGGAAGTGGGCGAGGACGTGGACCGGCATTTTTCCAAGCTGCACGCTTTGTTACTTCTTCAGTGAAAGGAGGTGGTCCAGGAGTATTAACAAGATTCACCTCTTTCCCATAGAGCCTAATCATCTCCCAAGGAGTGCTTAGAGAAGTTCTATCAATAACATTTTCAAACATAGCATGAAGAGGGATCAACGTCCTTTGACCACCAAAGACTTCTCCCCCAGATACATATATAATCGCATCCCTTGAGTATCCATATGCACGCAGAAGAGTACCAATCTGCAAGAGATCATAATGGTAGATCGTATAATCAACCAGGGTAGTTATCTTTCTCAAAACACATGGCATTAGTATAAATCTGCAATAAATGTAGATGACCAATCTTTGGAGAGAGTATCCAACCAAATTCATTGTTGATGAACAATTTGACTATAAAAAACTGAAAAAGAAAATCTTACCTCCTCAGGCATTAAAGGACAGGAGCCTTTTAGTCTTTCTTCGGCTGAGTTGATTGAAAGCTTCCCCTTGACAATGCCACGTTTAATCATCCAAGACCGTTTGTGTTGAATAAGTTCAGTATGTACATCCTGGCAAAAAAACCATCATAGCTCAAATATGAAGAGATGAGGAAGTTTAAGAGACAGTTATCACAGATTGATCATATACCTGGAACAGTTCTGCACAACCATGATACGCTAAAGATTCTCTAGTCATGCCAGGGTCAAATGCAATGAATGGACGGCCAGGAGCTCGTAACCTACAATCATATAATGAAACTATACATAAGCCAACAGGAGAGAAAGAGTATGAATGAGAAGAACAACCTTATATGAGAGGAGAGAGTGAACTTGCCTCTGCAAAATCTTAGCAGAAAGTTCCTGGACTTCTTGTCGAAACTTCAGAGCATGAAAAGATACTCTACATCTCAACCTTTGATATTCTTCAAAATCTGGAGGGAGAGTGGCCTAAGAAGGGAGGGGAAGCAAAGAGAAACAATCACTTGTAGGTACTTTTAATAAAGGCACCACAAGAACCATTTAAACTAACAGCTTGCGTGGTGTAGTGCAACAGCAAGCCGAAGAACTAAAGACAGAAGATTGAGAAGGATAGCAGCATGAATGGTTTATGTCACTCAATGTGACAAAACACTAACATAATCGTTCCAAAATAAGCTCATGACAGGCAAAACCCCAATTTAGAAATTAAGAATATCAATCCCAGGAAAGTAATAAAAGAAAGTTCCTCAAATAATAACCCACATCTATAATAAACCTTTGAATTTGAACAATGGAAGGAAAATTTAGATGAAAACAGATCATGGATAGGTTAAGCAACAGCTGCCTTTACCTTCAAGCATCCACCTTCAGAAACAACTAGTTCAACCACCGAATGTGACTTTAATACAGGGAGAACATGATGAAAATAATAAAAAGGTGATGCTGAATATGGAACTCTAAAAACAGGAATCTCTTTCTTTCTCCTTGCACCTTTTAGGTCTTTTGGAAGAGTTCTCACAACAGTGACGTCTTTTGCTAATGATAGGACAAATTGCTCTTCATTATATAGGTATGCAAAACTCTTGAACTGAGAGCTGGATAAAAATAATTATACAAAAAAATAGTGAAATAGTTTAAACACATAATTTAGATCAACATTAGATTGAGTTAAATTTAAGCTTCTGTAATTTCATGGAAGAATAGTAACCTTATTCCCTTGCTGCTGGTTGTTGATTGGATCTCAGGCATAGCTAATGTAGCATTGAGAAGACGAGCAACCACAACAACATCAGATATCTGAAAAAACAAGATAATGCTACAGGTTCAGTTCAGTATGATTTAAATATAGCACGTTTCAAAACCTTAAAACTTAGAACCACCCATACCGAATTCCTGATCTCATGAAAACCACCTAGTATCCGGACAAAAATAAATCCATTTGTTTGTGAGACAGGATCTGTCAAGAAAGATAAAGATATTTTCTTTCAGAGAGAGATAAGAGATTAAACAGTATTCTACATAAACACAAGTTTCTTCCCTCCTGCAAGGAACTTACTTGGTTTTACATGCAATATAAAGTATGAAAATAAAGGCAATGTTATTTAAATTACAGTTTATCTTACATATAAAAACATAGAGAAACAAAATCAAATGCACGTTGAGCAACACATTTAAAGATCCAAATGTTTGATAATTTGCATGGTGAACGACAAAAGTCTAAGAATCTTGGTATATACATACAAAACAATACAGAAAATTTAAGGAAATACACATGCTCGAGGAAATATAAGATCAGGGCAACACATGATCATACTGGTCAAATTTTCTTACAGAAGACATAAATATGGAGATACACAAATTGAAGTCCAAACTCCACAGACCCCTTCCGATAACTCGATATCTTGTATTATCAATGAAGAATGTTACTATTAATTTATTATAGTAGGTGATATAATTGCTCATCAATGAGAAACACAAACATTCGCAGTACTAGTCCAAGGATAATACATAAATTTAGACATCAATTATCATGGACAGGAAAACAATTTTACCTCAAGAAGAAGCACTAAACTGAAGGGAATGAGTTCCAGTCACACAACATCACATCACATCACATGCGTATATATGATAGAGGCACTCCTAATTCCATTTCTGATAGTAGTAGTATAAAAGAAGCCACGAAGAGCCTCAAATTTTCTATATATGACCTATTTTTACACGGTTCAAATCAATACTCAACTCACTAACCCCAAAATAAATCACAAGTTTGGTCAGAAGAAAAGTCAATATCAAATAGACCAGCACAAAAACCTCCGAAGTTTCAAACAATAGAAATGTTCAGCAAAAGGATGAAACATTGAACTCACCAGCATAATTTCCTTGCGGATTTGAATCCGGATAAAGTGATTCAAGACGCTTCACCGGACCCCATAATCTTCTATAAGAGGGACTCTGCAGCACAAATAACAAGAACAAATATTTGAAACAGAAAAAGAAAGGAACCAAAAAAAATCCACAAATGAAAACAGAGTCCAAAAGCTCATTGGCCAATGAATCCGAATACATAGGTGCCACGCCGTGCTCCAAGTTCAATTAAACATAGCAACCGACTGATCCGAACCAATGAACAAAAGCAACGTTGTCGAGTTTATTTCCATTAAAAAAAAGAGAGAGAAAAACAGAAACCAGCACAACATCTACTAGACTCATACGCGGCAAATAACACGGAATGTTGTCCCCATGCCATTTTCCGGAGCACAAAGCCAAAACTTTGAACCGCCAAACACTCCCTAGAATGGTGGGGATACCACAGCAATGCAGAGGTAAAACCCCAGTTGAAATTGTAGAAAAAGGTGAGATCTTTACGCGAGATACGTGATTAGAGGATTACATTTGTAGGGGGGATTGGTTTCTCGAAGATGGGTCTCCAAGAGAAGATTGTGATGGAGGACTCGTAGTCTGCAACACCCATTTGAGTGAATCTAGCAAGGAGGAAGTGAATAAAGATAGAGAAAGCAGAGAGCACAAGGCCAAACAGGCCAACCCATTTCATCTTTGACTTCATCTTCAGTTCCCCTTTCATCGAGAAAATGTAAATGTCTCACTGTTTCTCTCTCTCTTCAGAAGAGGAACTGAGAAGAGAAGAAAGGAAACTGAGGAAGGAAGTGGAAGAGTCAGAAAGGTCGTCGCAATGGGATTGAAAAGGCACGTGTTAAAGCATGTTTCCTGCTGTCTTCATACACTGCCCACAAACAAGTGTTTTGTTTGTTTGAGTTGGATCAGAACAGAATCACTTTCTCTCTATCTTCTTCTCTTTCTCTTTCTATTTTTCTCTTTTTTTCAATTTTTTTTTTTTTCTTTTCTTCCCAACAAAATTTAGCAGTTTCAAGGACAGGGAAACGGATGCTGCGCTGTTGAAATCTTGGTCAGTGTTAGCTAACCATAACCAATGAATACAGAGCAGGTGAATAGTAACTTTTATATGATATTTATATAAAGAAAACTGTTTTTGTTCATAAAAAAGTTTTGTAAGAAGATACTTATGGTTGAGGTTTTAATTAATAATATTTATGTAATTTAAAATGCTTTTTATTTGATAAAAAAAATTGAAGTATTTTGGTAATTCCTTTTGCAAAAAGCTAGTGTAAGTATGTTTAGATGAAGTGGAGTCCTACTATTATGTAATAATTTCGCTAAAAAAAGGTAGTGAAAAATTACAAGTATTATTTGTTCTTCTTTTATCGGCATAAGTAATATTGGTAATAAAAGGAAAAAAATGTATGTTAAACTTTTTATTTAGAAAAAAAAAAAACTTAGGTGTACTTGGGGTAACATTATGATTTTTTATGGATGCATTTAAATTGGAATTGATAAAAAAATGAACTAATATGTTTTTATTAGTTTGGATGAGGTTATATTTCTTAAAAAGTTTTATAAATTCAAAACAAATAAATCTAATCAGTAATAAATTACTTCAGTTCGAATTAATCATCCCATATTGATATAAATATTTACAATTTTAATTTTAAATACATAAAAATACATTATTAAGTTCAATCAGAAAATGAATTCGATTAAGTTTAAAACTTATAAATCCATTTAATTAATTCCACGAAATTTTTTTTGGTGAACATAAAATTAAGAAACACGGTGAAATATAGTTTGACTAAAAATGTATTTATTTAATAATATAAAATACTTTAAATTACTACTTATTTTTAAAAAAATTGCATATATTTATAATAAACCTATTAAGTCTTACTATAGTTATTTTCTAACTGGTTGAAAATATAAACTATTGTCCACATTACCATTATTGAGATGAGCCAGTGTGGTGACAGTGAGACCCGAGGAAAAGGACAAAAACTTATCTCGTATTTTGATCTTGATTTTTCGACCAAAACTAGAATTTTATTTTACAATAATTTTCAGTGTAATTTTTATTGTATGAATTATGAAAACGAACATTAAATTGAATTAAATAACACGCATTTAAGCTTTGTTTTAAAATGAAAGGACATTGTATTGTAACAATACTGGTTAGTTAATTTAACTTTAAAATTATTAAAAAAGAAACTTTTTCTTTTTCTTTGACCGGAGGACCTAGCAAGTAGTCAAAAGTACCTAATTCTTATTGGACAGCTATACCACACTTTTCATATTGAGAAAATATCTTTTGCCTTTTTAACCTAAAATGTGTCTTTTTAATGTAATGTTATACTTTTTTTTCGGAAAAATGTAAGAATATAGCTCACAGTAACTTAAAAAAATGGAAATTAAGTTAAAAAGAAAAAGAAAAACTGATGAGAAGAGTGACTTGAGTTGGAATGTTTGAATGTGTGTGGAATGAGAGAAAAATAGGTTTGAAAATTGGTTCATATTTGTGTATTGAATGAGTTGCAGAGAAGGGTACTGAACTGTACCAAAATGTTATTATTTTGATGATGACTGGTTGATAGAGAGATGATAGTTATTGCTGATTTGGAAGGTTTTGTATTTATGCAATGTGTAGGTTTTGTGGGAGAGAGATCAAATAGGGGAATTGAAAGCTTCATGTGCAATCAAATCAAAACTTCTATACATTTTTCATTTTAGGATAACATAACGGACACTATGATTACTCCTTTATCAAATTCACAAACTTTTCTTTTGTCTAATTATTTATTAGAAAAATTATTTATTTTGATAAATATTTGATAACAATCTATATGTAAATTATTTTTAAAGGTACCAATATATCCATGATTCCGTCATTATATTATCTACCTTTAATCCTCTTTATAATTATTAGTGACATAATAATATATTGATTCTATGATCACATAGTAATATTCTCAAGGGACCAAGATTAGAACGACTGATTTAGGTAAAAAAAAAAAAAAAAACTCTTCAATTGCAAGCAAGGTGATTTTATAAACTATCTAGGAAGAACTTGAGATTTTGAACCTTTGACTCAATGCCACTCTGTTGACCCATGAAATTCTGGTGTTATTTCTCGAATACACACCTATCGTAATATTTATTATGTGAATACACTCTTTTCAAAGTCAATGAAAATGTTACTTTTCATTCTAAAATTATATTTATAGAATCTACTATTTCATTACGAAAATTTTCTCATTACTCAACGAGAATATGAATTTAGTTGGCATATTCTTTGAGACTCTGAGAAGAAACTACGATGATAATGAATTTCTATCCTCTTGTTCTAATTATAGATTGAAACTTCCTAATATTGGTTTCAAAAATTATATCAGAGATTACATTTTTTGGTCGTTATGGATTCAGTGATAGACATGATCGCGAAAATGACATCGGAATTTGCATTCACAGTTGCAGGGACAACCATTATTATCGAGACTTGTTATGTCAAGGTTTTGGTCCATGTTATAAATCCAAACTATATTGCAATAATAATTTAATAATGCCTTCAGGATAAATTAAATCAATTATTCGTGACACTTATTATGAGTAAATTATGTTTTTCATGTTTGAATTAAAATATAATTACTAATTTAATATATAAATGGTTTAAAATGTATGAGTAAACTAAAATTATAAACAGTGATGAAAGCAGGTATTAACATTTTAAACTCTCTTTGCAGGGTTCAAAAATGGAATGGATTAAACATGAGTCAGTGTCGCCTATTTTAATGTCGTTTTTCTATATCTACTACAACCTTATTTTCTTCCACACCTTTCAGTTTTGCATTTTCATTATTTAATATTTTCTTAAATAACATGGAATACCAAACTCAAGTGGACTATAACTTAAGTTTATTCAAGTTCATAATTACAATTTATACGCATTAAATAGATAGCAAGCCAGCTAACTCCAGTAGACTAACAAATGCATTCTCTCATTTTCTCAATTATAAATATATATATATATATACACACACACACATCTAAATGGTTGAGTAGCCTAGTTTATGTTACACAAGCTTGGTATATACTCTATTTATAAAATTTAAATTTGGGTTTTTACTTGATAAACCTTTCATGCTTGAACAAACCTTTCAAAATTCTATATATGACTTAAAAAAAATCATTTAACAATATATTTTGCATTAAAATATTTAAATAACCTAATATAATTTAAATAAGTGGATAATGAACCAATTAAGCCAACAATCTAAAACTATTATATATATAACGGATATTATAGAAATTATAATGTAAATTCTTAAATTACGATATTAAAGTAAAAAAATAAAATACTTTACTTGAAAAATTATTTAGAATATAATGATGGGATAATATTCCCATAACCATTTATCACTATCCATGTTATTATTATTATTATTATTATTATTATTATTATTATTATTATTATTATTATTATTATTAT
>Ga0123340_1002523_pt1 | contig 16612 bp, 6 predicted proteins | sample SirMexnodulemix_FD_89961 | JGI IMG/M metagenome (GOLD analysis project Ga0123340, IMG submission 89961) | Root nodule microbial communities of legume samples collected from Mexico - Siratro Mexico nodule mix | ecosystem: Host-associated > Plants > Roots > Nodule | place: Mexico: Nepantla... | reverse complement strand
GTATACAATGAATTAGTATTAAATATTAAATTATGCAATTTAATTACTAATAAATATAATTAATACTATATATTATTTTTTTCTTTTATTTCTATTTTTGTATTATTATTTTTAAAAAATAATACTAATTATTAAACTTAATAAATAGAATTAATTTTGATAATTTAATTTTTCATTAAATACAGTTAAAAGTATTTAATATAATTTCATATAATTAATTTTTATCTGATGATTATGGTATAATTTATTAAATTAAGCTATATATGATCTCCTATAACTAAGATTAAAATTCTAACAAATGTTATTGACATTGAATAATAATATAAACAAATTTTTAATGTCAAAGCCATTTGTAGAATCATAAGATAATATAATTGGCCAGCCACTTACTTCGCAGACTATTTTTTTAATTAGTTCTTCGCCCTTTTTTTCCCCCAAAAACCTTTCATTGGATTCATTGATCATCTCCTTTTAATGACTTTTGATGAAATTCTTTGGCTCCTTCAGATATATATATATATATATATATATATATGCAGTTAGTAAAAAAATACATTTATAGATGTTGTAAATGTTTCACATTATCTCCTCCAATCACTATTTATAATTAAATTTATTAATTATTATAATGAACACTTTTTAAAAAACCGTATTTATCATTATTTCTGATTAATTAAGTGTAAGAAAATTACCAGCAATGCAAGCAGTCTTCATAGATGGATAGGTTAAAATTATGATAAAAAAATTATGCAACTATAATTGCTTAATTGTTATGTCTTGTATTCTTTAATTATGCCTTGATGTAGCAATAAAGTGAAATACAATTGCTTAATCCCAATGTTTCATATTCTTTGTCCTAACTCAACTACTGTGTAGCCATGCCACTTTCCCTTCATTAAACTCTTGTCTTATTGGCTACCATGTGTTTGCAACTACCATTCTATGGCCTCTCATTCATAAATGGTGCATTCATGCTTTATTACTAAGGATCATGTCACTCTATAAGTAAAAATTTTACAAGCAAAATAGTTACAACTATTTTTGTTAAAATAGTAGGATTGAGAAGATGTTTTTGGTTGTTTAAGACTAATTAAGAATCTTAAGTATTAGTATTTAAGTGTGAGTTCTCCAGTAGTTAATTTTATATTTCAGTTGGATTTAAGTATTGATTTCTTTTCAGTTATCTTTTGAGATGAAAATATTTATAAAAGATTTTTTCAACACTCAAGTTTATATTCACAGAATTTGAGAATTAATTTGAAGGAATACCTTTCATGAGATGATGTCCTAGTATTTACAGACAAATACATACTATCAAGGTAAATTTGATTTTGATTTACTACGGCTTTCTAGACTAATTCAGACGACGAAAAAAATAAATTTAAAATAATTAATTATCATGATCATAATTAGATTTATTAGTCATTCGATCTGTGTATGATCTTAATCGAATACACATTCTATGTATCCGACAAGTATTACACAAAATCTAAATACCATTAATATATGATCTTAACTTAATTAAGTAAATATGATCTTAACTTAATTAATTAAATATGAACTTGTATATTGTAATAAAATTTTTGGCAATAAAAATATTTAGGATTTAAGATTTAGAGTTATGATTTAATCTATCATTTAGTCAACTTTATAAAACTAATTTATAAAATATAATTTATATTTCAGTTATATATTATGATCCCATTAGAGAGAAAATTTTATATTAGGTTTAAAACTCAATACAGGACAATATATAATGTCACTTCCACCAAAGTTTTTAAATTGTATATCATCTCCCAAAAATGTTACAGTTAGGAAGTTAGAAATTGTAATTTTACTCCATAAAAGTCAAAACCTAATAAATATTGAAAAATTGTAGGATTGAACAGAATGGATAGTTGGCACTTAACATGGCACCAAACCTTGTACCTCATTTCACAATATCATTCATTGTCAATATATTTTGGTTCGCCAACTTTCCATTGCACCCAAGTCTATACCCATTTCATAAAATCGTTCACTGGCAACAGATATTTCAATAAACCATATCATTATCATTTCAGATAAAAATCACTTTAAAATTTACTTGCAAAACCAGTAAATATTTTTAAAAATAGTATTTATTATATAATTATTTGTAAAATTTCTGGTGTTTAAATAATAAAAACCAAAAGGTTATGGTTCCTGTCTGATAGTGTTTTGGATCTGTCTTAAAATAGTGGATGAATAAACTCCGTCTTATTTTCATTCTTCTTTACAAACTTAAACTCATAATTAATTCTATATTACTATTAAATAAAATATTAAAAGTCATTAGAAATCTTTTTTTTTAAGTTTAACAAAATAGAGTTAAAGATGCATTTTAAAATATATTATATTATTCAAAACTTGTGTCTCTCTCAACATATTCTCATTATTTAAAGGAATTATAAAAGACAATAGCAGTGTTTATTCTCTAAGGGCTTATTGAATTTTCTACTAGGAAATGAAGGACAAATTCACTTGAAGAAAGATATAATTTTATTAGTAGTCCAGCATTAAAAGAAAAAAAAATCAAGCAAGCTAAATTTACAATTTATGGAAAAACTCAGTAATTCTCTTCCAATCAATAAGCATTTAGATGGAATTAGCTGTTGAAATCAGAAGAACATTCTCAAAGCCTCAACAACTTTCTCAGGCCTGTCAAAAAATACAAAGGGTATATTCTTAGTTGGTTGAATAGAATATTTCCCTATTAAATGGAATCCTATGTGAAAGTTGTTTACCAGTCCTCTTGTGGCATATGACCTGCTCCTTCTATCAATTTCAGCTTGATTTGTGCTGGATTTCCTTTCTGAAACTGTTCTGCTACAGATTGAGGCAAGTATTTGTCTGATAATCCCCAAGCAAGAAGTATTGGTTTATCCCATCTGTAATCAAATTACAAAACATAGGATTTTGACTTTCACTTCCCACAAATTAAAGTTGTCATTACATACACATGCATAACAAACAATTAATGTGTTGAAATATCAATTGCTGATTTTCTTATTCATGATAAAATAACTTATTTTATCTCTAGTAATTTTAGAGTATCCAAACTAATAGTGTATATTATATACTATATATGTCACATAAAAATGTTCCAATCTCCCAACATGTAACTGCCAAAAAGCAAACTTTATTCTTGTGTACTGTTGCCAACCAGATGTTTAGTTCCCACTATCAAGAACAACTTATCAGTTCCAAAGTAATAATAACAAAGCATGAAATTAATATACCTCTCAGTTGCAAATCCTTCTGCTATTTGACTGAAAGTACCTTTGAAGTTAGCTTTTCTTGCAGCTTCAAGTAGAGCTGAAACCAACATCAGAAACTTCATTGTTACTAAGTCAGCAAAATTAGTTTTACTCATGTTCATTACATAATTTTTTTAATTAATAATGGATTTTCCAATGACTGAACTGAAGATATCAGGTATAATAATTTTTCTAGGACATCACTCTGAACTTAGCACAGAGTAATTTTTCTTTACTTCCTCCATATAACATATCTATTGGTTATATAAACAATTTCTTTAAAATTGAATTACAAGCAGAAAATTGAGGCCACCAACGTGATGTCCTGTTTGTTACTAACCAAATCCAGGTCCACTGCTTGCCAAATAAGGTAGCCGGTACACGTCAGCCTTTTCATTTTTTAGAACGTAACTGCAAAATAGATCATCTATAAGAACAAGATCCTTAAAAAAATCATAGTTTGAGGAAGCATTATTTCCTTAATTCACATTTTAATGCTTTAACTAGAAAAGATGTTTGCTTCAGTCGGTTAGTGAAAACAACAATGAGTATGCCGAATGCACTAATATTACAATACTTCTAAGTCTCTTTGAGCAATGCATTAAATGAAGGACAAGGAGATTGGCATAAGTGCAACCCTTACTACTTAAGGTGGTGCTAAAACCTAGTATGAAACATTCCCTGGTTTATAGTATTGGGGTAACATGTTTATAAGGCATGTCACAGGAAGGGTTAATAGATATGCAAAATTGTTGGTTTATATTCCTAAGCTAGTTAAAGTGTTTACTTCAATCAGTGAAAAACTATCCAAGATATTTTAAGCGCTTTGGAAATGGCATAACAAGTTGCAGTTTACAGCTTCAATTTATAAAATTACCAGCCAATAGTCATGTACAATTTTTGGATACATACGGGCTACCTCCTTCAATAAACCGCTCAGCAATAATAGCATTCTGGCTTGTAAATTCACCATACAGAGGAATTCTAGAAACAGAAGAATAGACATCAACGGAGTTAATATAGTATATGAATCATGATCAAACAGCCAAAATAGACTATAGTATGGATTTAGCTGAGAAGTTTAGTTATGCATTCATTGGTACTGTATGAAGCAAACCTTAGCTGCTGAAAAAGTCCAGGAATGGAAGATGAATCGGTTAATGGACTGTTTAGTATTGCTAGCTTTGATATCTTGCTTGAGTTCTTCAGGGCCCAAGTTAGTCCATATGAACCTACAAGAAATCCCTTAAGGAGAATTGCGACCATATGTTAGACACAGAATTTGGTAAGGAGTTCACAAAACTCAAATGCAACTAGAATATACATTCATTCTAAGAGATGCATTCCATCGTTTAATATGTAAATGTGTCACATCGTTTCACAAAATTTTGAATGCACAAAAAATGCTACTAACTACTGATTGTATTATTCATTCTTTAGGTACCTGGACAACTAGGAAAAAGGGAGATGTGACCTCTAACACCTCAAGTAGTTTATCCAATGCATCGTGGAATTCCTTTTCTATTAGAAATGAAAGAAAAATATTAGAGGTTCTGCAGGAAAAACTGCTTCATGATATAAGAAGTTTTCATTATAAAACCTGTGTAATCAAAACCGTATCCTGGCTGTGGTTTGTCACTGAAACCAAATCCTATCCAGTCTGGTGCAAAGCAATGGAACCCTGAATCCGACAACTGTTTAAGAGGAACAAAATTAGAAAAAAATTAACCAGATAAACTTTGAATAGATTAAGCGTAAGATGCTGAAAAACATGTAATGAAGGTAAAGTGACAGTGTAAAATCAAGAACAAGTAGTGCTACAAATCTATTAGAGAAACATATTTTAGCTCACTCATGATCTGAAGAAAGAAGGGAACAATAAGTACTTCAAATCATTCGTGAGTTACCTACAAAGATAGGTATTCTAGTAGCAAATGGCCTTTCCAACATACAGTTCATTATTGGCTACTCAAGAGTTTATTAAGGGTTTTGAAAAGGACAAAAGATACAATTGATTGTGTTGTTCAATTCTCCAATCAGAAATTAAGTTTTACCTCGTTATTACGCAAATTACAGTGATGAAACTCTAATTCTGACTGAAGAACTCCACGAACAATATTTGAAGAATCTTTAAATTTTTCCCTTCTGAGAATTGGCTTATATGAGAAGGTCAAAATCATTTATTCAGCTCAGAAGATCATGTTTAGATTGTCATGCTTTTGAATTTTCTGTTTACCTAAATACAAAAACAGAAGTATATCAACAAAGATAGCATGATAACCTGAGACATAACAACTCGGTAGCTAAAAGATTGCGTAGGGGCACCATGAAGGAAGACAATTGTTCCTCTTCTGCTACTTGCTGACCCTGCAAAAATAGAACAAGGAAAAAAAAAAAATCCAAAAGCATGTATTCTCCATACATTTCTTAAACTTGAAAAATGAAAATTAGAAACCTATTCCTCAGCCAAGAAATAAACAATACCAGTTTCTCTCACAAACCACCTTAACTTCCCAGATTTAACGTATGACCCGTATTCCTTGCCCTTGTCTTCTATCCTCTAGCAACACAAAAACTATTACTATATTCCTACTCAATGAAAACCATCCTCACAATTCAATCAAACGTGTTGAAGAAGCATCATGGCATGCATAAACAACATAAAGTCTTCAACTTTATCAAGAATCAAAGGAAGTAGAAGGAGAAAAGAAAGACTGGTACATAAAGCATTTGGCCAACGTTGCCATCTTCAGCAGGGTTCTCAGGCAATTGAATAGCACTGCGGCTTGAAGGGTTGTCAGTGACAAACCCGAAAGGGTTGAATGCTGAGGCATCTTTGTCCTCGGATTCACCCTTCTCTGTCGAGCTAGCTCTCACTGTAACACTTCGTGTGGTTGGTATTCTTCTTTTACAGCAGTATGTGGCGGAAGAAATGGCAAGGTTGAGAGTGGGAGAAAACATTGCAGAAAAGGCCATTGTTGGGTTTGTGATCAGTGTCAGAGGTGAGTTAACGGTTCAAAGTGAACATAACCATAGACAAATATTTTTGTTTTCTGTTTATCTTTACTTGGTTGCTTCATAAATTGCGGTTGATGTCCCCACTTGAACGTAGTCCTCATATATTTCCACGTAAGATGTGGCATGTCGTGAGAACATACCATGTTGGTTTGCATTTTTTTATACTTTTAAAATAAAAATAACAATTCACATAATAGTTTTCGCAAAAGAGATATTAAAATGTTGTGAAAATAAGGACAAAAATGCATAAAATATGTATATAAAAATCTCTATTATCTTATAATTAATTCAAATTTTGTAACATCTTAGTGTCCACGGATAATAACAAAGTAATTAATGTGTAACTTATAAAAAGATACTTTAATATACACAATAGTGTCAAAATATAATTTTCTATACCATATACGGGTTCAAAGCTTTAACATTTTTTACCCTCAACTCTCCTGCATCTTTATTCCATACACACCTTTTCCATACACATGGATATTAGACTTTAGATTAGATCAGATCATGTTTAAAATTAATTTAATTGTCAGTGAATATATTTGCCACACAGTGTGCGGGTCGATGTCAAGTTTGTATAATGATTTACTGGAGATCAAAATTGACATGACATACTTAAGCACAAAAGTATAGAATATATATTTCAATGTTATTGTTAGAACTTCGTTACTTAGTAGGCTTGCAGCTACTCTTCTGGATCTTGTTAAAATGTTTACCAGAAATTATTACATGAACATGAACCATGTCTGAAATGATGGAATCTGGTTTTGTCTCTAATTATTAGTTCTCTGTTGTAAGCTTCTGACACCAGCTTTGCCATATGGTGACAATCCACACACATTCTAAGGTTCTTAACTATTCTTATAGTAACTCCAGGCCCTGAACTAATAAGGGCATAAGCAATAGCCAACTTCTCACTATGCCGGTAAAGTGCAGTCTCCTTATCTTCTTCCCCTAGATCAAGGAAAACCTCTGATGTATCAGGTGAGTACCCTGCTTTTATCAAGTCTTGCATCATGTTTTCTAACTTCACATATATATCTTTAGATTGAGGATGTGACTGGTCCCCAGCAACAAATTCATAAACATTGCCATTCAACTCCATCAAACTGCAACCTGGTGTTTTCTTGATTCCCCTCTCCATCATCATTTGCCTGACCTGACGCAAGTTTTCCCATCTCTTGCAGGCAGCATATATATTACATAACAAGACATAAACAGCCCCATTTTCAGGCTCTAACTCAAGAATTTGTTTAGCTGCCATTTCTGCTAGATGCACATTTTTGTGGACTCTACAAGCGCCAAGAAGTGATCCCCAAACAATTGAATTTGGTTTAACTGGCATATTCATTATGACTTCAATGGCTTCTTCTAAATGCCCAGCACGACCAAGGAGATCAACCATGCATCCATAATGTGAAACATTTGGTTTAATTCCATGTTGCGGGGTCATGGCAGTGAAAAAGCTTTTTCCTTTCTCTACCATGCCTGCATGTGTGCATGCACACAGGACACCAATATAGGTTACCTCGTCTGGTGTAACTGAAGCCTCTATCATACTTGAAAACATGGCAAGAGCTTCTTCACCATGGCCATTAATGGCAAGGCCAACTATCATCCCTGTCCAGGTAAATTTGTCTTTCTGACGCATTTCCTTAAATACTGTTTTTGCTTTTCCAACACTCCCACATTTGAAATACATGTCTATTAGAGCATTCCCGACAAAAGTATCATTTTTAATACTTTTTTTGTCAATGTAAGTCTTCACCCATTCCCCTAGCTCAAGTGCTCCCAGATGCGCACAAGCTGTGAGAATGCTAACCATGGTGAACTCGTCAGGTTTCACATTTGATATTTGCATCTCACGGAAGAGTGATAAAACCTCTATGAAACGGTTCATTCTAAGGTAGCCATCAATCATAGCAGTCCAGGAAACATAATCTCTCTCAGGCATTTGATCAAAATACTTCCGAGCTAAATCAATTTGACCGATATTGGCAAATCCAGTAACAATAGAAGTCCAAGAAATAACATCTCGAGCCTTCATATTGTCAAAAACACCTTGTGCAGCGTCCATTTCTCCACAAGATGCAAACATATCAATCAAAGCATTTTCCAATTTGAGATCAGGTTCAACAATACCTTCCTTGATGTACTTAAAAATGTTCTTGCCCCCATCTAAATCCTTCAATTTGGAGAATGCAGAAAGCATCAATACTAGTGTAACTGAACTGGGCGACACTCCTCTCTTCTCCATCTCAATAAAAAGCTTCTTTGATTTCTTAAATTGCTTCACTCTGTTATACCCGGATAACATTACATTCCAGGTAACTACTTCCCACTTATCACCCATACAAAAAACCTTGTGAGCCAAATCCACAAGCCCACACAGGGAAAACATATGTATGAAAGCCTTTTGAACAAACAAATTAGAATCAAATCCATGCTTCACTGCATGGTTCAGTAACACTTTCCCATGCTGCAAAGCCATGTCAGTGGTAAATCCCCTCAACAAGAACGGAAATGTAAAACGGTCAGGCTTGATGCTATTAGCTAGCATTGATAGATACATGGAAACTCCATTCTCAGGACGGTTGATCCTAGAATACCCCTTGATCATGGTATTCCAAATGAACGCAGTTGGGTGCGGGATTGTGTCAAACATCTGACGGGCATAGTCCATATCCCCTGACTGATGAGCACAACAGAAGGCTAAGACTCTATTTTGAAATAAAGGGTCTGAAGAGAGACCAATTTTGACGGTGTGGGAGTGAATTTGCTTTAGCTGGTACATGGATTTGCACCTCTCAAGCAAAGAGATTGGAGATTGTTCAAAGCAGTTTGAAGAACACATAACAGCAGTAGCAAGATTGTTACAAAACAATCTATTTCCCTTCATGTTTTGTGTTCCTTCATGATTCTACTTCAATTCTAACACAAAAGAAAACCACACTTCCAATCCAAGAGGTGAGAACTGAATCTAAGAAAAAATTAAGGTGCAATCATTTTGGGACAATTTATTGTACAAGAAGATATGTGAAACATACATTTAGTATTGTTTCATTAGCTTAAATAACTTTTTAGTTTCTAGTAATACTTTGATTATGATATCTAATAAAAAATATTTTCTTTTATAAAGAAAAGTTGGATTAAGTTTTAAGTTCTTTGATAAATTTAGATATTTTTACTTAAGTTCTCGTTTTTTACGTGAATACTATTTTAATTATCATCTTACTTACTTTTCTTTACATATTAAAAAATAATATTAATATAAAATTATATTATCTCCATAAATTATTTTTGTGGCTTTTATTAAAAACACATTCAATAAAAGTGTAGTTATATTAGTTTCATGACAAAGTCATAATAATCAAAGGATCTTCCTCGTGATCATTATTGATGAGGATGACAATAATTCTTTGTTAATTACATAAAAAATAATAATTACTTTCATTTTTAATAATTTATTTAACATAAAATTTTAAAAATAAAATACTTTGAACATATAAAAAAAAGGTGTATCATGAATTGATCATTTTATATATCTCTATTCGGTATTAATAATAAAAGTTAAAAAATAAATTGCATTTATCTTGCTTGAATTTATATTAAGTATCACCAAAAAAATTTTAGTTTTGAAATAAATATTTATCTCTTCTATGTTTTTCATATTTTTAATAATAACACAGATTATTAATAAACATTCGTCTTCCTTATCGTTTTAATAAATTAAACTCACTTCCTTTCTATTTGTAATAAAATAACACTTATTTTATTTATAAAAATATTTTTATTTTTTTTTAGTTTTCATAATCTTTTATTTTATTTTTATATGATATTTTAAACTAAAAATTTATATTATTTTATTAGAAAAGTAAAACAAGATTAATATCATTTATTAAATGCATAAAAAAGTAAATATCGATTTAAAAATCTAATATGTGAATACCATTTTATTCAAAATATAAACATAAAAATATCTATTATAAAATTAAATATTATAATCATCTCAAGAGATAAATACAACTCCCCAACAACTCCCCAACAAAGTTAACTTAGTTTTAGAAAAGTAGAGGTTTAAAAAAACTTTCTCCATTCACGAACGTTGACATAATTAATAGATAATTTTATGTTTTTAAATATGTAGATAGAAGTGTGATCATAAATCTATATATAAATAAATATGTATTAAAATATCAATATCTTGAATATATATCAGTACAAAATATTTATGTTTGATTTACAAGATACTTCACATTCTTGTGGTTTATCACTTCGCTCACCAATTATATTAGAATGAGAAGGAATATTATATTCCATTAAAAAAATTAATAAGGCAAATGCAATGTATTAATCATTCATAAAAAATAATTGTTTTAAACCCGTAATAGAAGAAAATATACTAACAAATTCCTATTGTATAATAAAAATATATTTAGACTCTGAATTTAATATAATTGTTTTTCTCTTAAAAAAATATACAAAAATCAGTCCTATGAAAAGATAATTTGTTTGATAAGACTAATTCTACATCTTATTTAAGATCACATTTAAAACACGAACAAACCATTTAGTTCAATGGAAATCGTTTATGTTTGGCTCTTAAAGAACTTTTTGGATACAAAATTAGAAGTGTTTTTCAATGCATTTCAACTAAAAAAAATCTATTTCATATTAAAAGCACTTTTAACTTATCTGAATAGACTCAAAATCCGTATGCAGAGAATTTACAAATAAGTAGATGATTGGTTTTGCATAACAAACATGAATCATTATCCACATCCAAACTAAAACTATTCTTAATAAATTTCATTTTACATTCAAAATATAGATCCAATCCTTCTTCAAACGTCAAACCAAACATGTATTATAGTTGGTTAAAACAATCATATAAGTATGATTCAGAAATTTGGTCAATTTGACTTCCAATTCAATAGTTAAATATTTATGGCAATAAGTAACTGAGACCAACCCGACCACTGGCATTCATATTCTCTCCTCTCAAGCACATACATCAAATGCCCCAATGTATATACCTGCGGGATAAAAATCTACCATTGTATCCCTAGAAAAGCAATCATTCACGTTCTTCATTCAAAATTTGAAACTATGAATCTTTCATGTTTTGCATTGAAACAATGAAAGTATGAACAAAATCGTTTCTTGGTACAAAAGGGTTATTTTGGCCAAGAAGATGAAATTTGAATAGAATTAACCTTTATACTATAAATATGTAATGAAAATCCTGACAATCACACGAATTAAAATCTACTCTATAATCTGTCTCTTCATGAAGAAACGTATAACTGAAATTCCACTTTCGCATGTACAACTGAAATATCTATAGTCATTCTGACTGGAACCAATCCTTGGCACAAACAAGGGCCTCAAGAGTGAGGGAGCTTAAAGAACTACGGTAGCTATCCATTTTTCTAATCTGGGTGTCAAAAACAGAATCTGCAGACAGAGTGGAGACTGGTAAAGACAAAATATCAGATGCGATTCTAGACAATGTCGGGTATTTCAATCCATTTACTCTCCACCAGCTCAGAATATCAAATTCCTCTGCGCTGGTCAGCAGAGGCTCTTCCAGGTACTCTTCCAATTCTGACTTAAATTGAGGGTTACCAGTAAAATCAGATATATAAAATTCATAATCAGAAAGTCCATCCCCATCAACAAAAAGTGAGCAGTCAACAGACCCTTCTTGATATGTTTCTTTTATCATAATGTCATCACCATCATCATCATTTGTTGCAGTAAGAAACATTTGAGTGCTATATTCAATGAATAGATCACGAAGACCATCCTCAACTATCTTTATCCAGGCCGCAGCATTCTCACCAAATGTCTTGGTAAAGGTTAATTCTACAAGTTTCATTTTATGCCTTGGGTCCATAGCTACAGCAGTTGCCAAGATGATGCAGATTTCTCTCCAATATTGGTCAAAGTTCTCATACAAAGGAAAAATTAAACTTCTTATGAAAGGATCCTGTATGAAGGCGGCTTGTGTCAGCTCCACCTGAACTTTTGACACTTCAGCAAAAAATAAGTTTGAAGTCGGGTATGGTTGCTGAGTCAGAATTTTGGCTGCGTCATACAAATACTTCATATATGTGCAGAGAGTTTCAACCTTCTTCCAGTCATCCATCGTTAGAGTCATTCTGTAATCAGGATCAGTGGTATCAAGGCAGATGAAGATTTCCTTTAATTCACAGGCAGCTACAAGCATATGATAAGTTGTGTCCCATTTACACGGGTCATCAATTGAAAGATTCACCGTACTAGGTACTTGTGATTGTTGCTTCAAGTCAATAAACTTCTCTCTATGGGGTTCGGAGGACTTCACATGCTTTACACTTTCGCGAACCTTGCTAACAGTTTCTTTCATTGCCCATAGTGCATCAGCTGCAAGGTGACTAAGCACACGAGCATAACAATTCTGGTTTAACAACTGACCATTGAGTACGGCAGGGCTCTTAACAGAGAGTAGGCCTCTCAGATTTTCTATCACATTCTCACTGGAAAAGGATTTATCAAGTGCAAGGGTAAACAGCCGACCCTCCAAATGCCAATCAGATAAGCAGGTCACTAAAGTTTGATTTAAAGAGTCTTCAGAACCAGGAAAAGGTACTGTAACAACATTGAGAATAGGCCGATGCAAGTTCCAATCACTATCAATGAAGTGTCCTCGAACAAAAACATAGCCCATTGCCTGGTTCGAAGTCCACAATTCCAATGTTAGGTTGACTTGTCCAGGAATCACATTAATAACATTCAACAGATTTTGCTTTTTCCTGAGGTAAATAGCAACACAATCCCTTTCAACAGAATTTAGACATGATGGATTGAACTGGGGTTGAAGAATCCGCACAAAATCAATGAAACCCTGGTGCTTCACAATATGAAGAGGATAATCATGTAAAATTATCATTTTGGCAACATCATGGTTGCAACGCTCCTGATCAAATGAGATACCATTACCAGTAAACCTAGAATTTTCTCTTGGCCGTTTCTTGGGTGGATTGGCAGTATATTGAGAACCACCTGTTTTGGGATATGAGTTTTGTTGGTTTTTCTCCCGAAGTACTTGACAAATTCCCAAAGAAATGTGTCTTTTCAAATGGCTTGTACCAGCTAGTTTTGAATCAGTTATGTAAGAAAATGATTTTTTGCACTGGTTACAGTAAGCCCTGGTACATCCAGCTCCAACAGCTTCTACTGTGAAGTACTCCCACACCATAGACTTTTTCCTCATCCGCTTATTGGGTTGCGTTCCTGAATAAGGTATCACATCATTATTATCCGGGGTAACATGAGCATCAAGCTCCATGATAGCAAAAGCAACCCTGGAAAACCAAAAAAATTGGAAAGCCAGGATGGCATCAATAAGTGGCTTGCCTCCACAAATAATAAAATCAGGCTAAAAGTTATATTATTTTTTATACAAAACACAAATAAAAAATTAAAGAAGAATAAGAATTTAAAAGGCCATGGAAGTTCAGATGCTAAGGACAAACTCTGATAAATGATATATAATTAAAAAGGAATTATATTGCAAAACAAAGAAACAACAACTCTTAATTTTGTTGGACAATCTTGAGTTTCAGGGGAAGATTGAATATCATCTCAAAATGAAACCCAGCATGTGAAAAATTCACTAATACTTTCAAAGCTAACACAGTCACTACAGGAAAGATATCAAAACTTCAACGTCATCCATTTAGCATTTCCTCTAAAGGCAACTCATCACATCCTTTTTTGTTTGCTTTCAGTTTCGACATTATAAATGAAAAATTTTAAGCACAATGCTTATAACCCAAGCTATCTAACACACAAACTAGTAAATAACTCTAGGATTAACACACAATAATTGTTGAAACAGTAGTTATCAATCTCGGGATGCAGCACATAGTGGCCAACTCTGAAAATGCCTATATCAGGATAGCAGGGAGTGGGATGACCGCTATTTTAAATATTATAATTGTAATTAAATTGCAGCCACAATTGAAAACCAATTCACTATTTGAATCATATAGCAGTCCAAAATCACTACCCTACCCTGCTATAGCACGCAATTGGCTACTACAAATTTGTCCAAACAAAATCCTTTTTCCATTGGGTCAACTACATGGATCCTGTCAAAAATTGAGTTAGCACACTACTAAAACAATATTGAAAAACAAAACATCCATCATTGTTATTAGAATCTTATGATTTGAATCATATGATTCAATGCAATTCGTCTTAACCAGTGTTTTGAATCTCGTAATCAATCTCCAATGACTTGAATCTAATGATACATAGATGAATCAACACAATTTTGTATCTCCAAAACAAATCAAAGTTTTATTAATTCTTTACTTTTTTGCTACTTCTTCTCAATAATTTCTCATAAAAGATTGAAAACTTATATAAGCTAAAGAACATATCTTATCCTAATATTCCACTACTTTATTCATCACTCACTCATTTAAAGCACTCACTCTATTTGGTTACTCCATTGCTTTGTTCTAATTTTTTTCAAAAATAAAGGGTTTACATGCTCAATTACGGCCTGTACTTTTGTTTTGTGAGAATTATGTTTGACCTCTTTAGTTATTTGTAGTTTAAAATTATTGCATACTTTACTATTCATCACTTATATGATATATTTGAACATGTAGCGGGCACAAGTTCAGTCCTCGCTATTGTGAAAACTTATCGGACCAACAATTGTTATGTTATTGTGGGTGGGAATAGTCTCTGGCCAAGTGGACTCAGAAAAACCTGTGGCAGAACCTAAAAGAATATACCCAAATCTTACATTCCCTTCTTTGATATGCAATTCATAACTCTAAAGTTGCATGGCAGTTTATGATTTAAATATCAACTTGACAACCTGTCCATCCGTGCGCTATGACTATCTATGTTAGCTTCAGCGTGTATCTCGATGAAAGTAACTTTCCCTTGCAAGAGTACACACTTAAAACCAGTATTAAATTGTGAATCGCAGAAAATGGCTGAAAGCCGAAAATCTGCTATATCATGCAGCATATAGTGTTGCAGGTAAACAGGGAAATCAAATCACATAGCAGGTGAAATTTGTTCAATATATCAACTATATATGCATAAAAAATTAAGTTGCACGTAAATAAAATTAAAATGCATAAAGCTTTTCATAATAATAACTCAAAAGGTTCAATTGGTCGGAGACTAGTCAGTGATGACAAGAGGGTTGTGAAAAAGGAGGTGAACAAACACTGATGGAGGAGCGGGGACTCAATCTTAGGTGAAGCCCTGAACAGAGGTTTTGTATAGAGGAAGATTAATTGGTTTAAGCGAGTAGGGGACGTGGGACACTGGGACTGAGTAGGAAAAAAAGCATTTGTAATCCCATATCCATCTGAAAACCACATAGCGACGCATGCAGCAACCAACAAACCCATAAAAATGGCTTGAAGTGATCACAGATCCTAGGAATCTTGCCATGCAACAGCAATATAGCCGCTACTCAAACAAAACTGCTTAAATCAAAGCATACAAATAACTCGTGCTCATTTATCCCAGTTATCTCAACAATCATACTAACACTCAAAAATTAAAGTTAGCATTCATATTTTCTTACTCCATAACATCCACAAACAATCCAATCCATTTCGACAGTTAAAACCTCTGAAGGCGTTGGATAGACAAATCGAACACCCTAAACGCATATCCACCCGCATCATCAACAGAGCAAACAGCACAAAATTTAAGCAAAAAGTAAAACAAAAATCCGATTCTCCATTTCTTCAACAGAATTAAAAAATAAATAAAAATAAAAATAATAATGAAGTGTACAGAAGCCTCAACACAACATCTCACTAGAACACAATAGCCAACTCACTCATTTAACATCACAGTGACAATGCATGGCGAAGACAACGACGACTACAACAACCACAAGGAATAGGTCTTCATTAAAACAAATATATTAATATATTAATTCAAATAATAAATACCGTTGTTTCTTCGCGTTTTCCGTTCTTTCATTTAGGGATCGAACATAAACAACACACACCAGTGAGTAAAACCAACACACACACACAGAGACTCTAATCGGTTACAGAGTAGCATTACATTCAATTCAAACAGTGAACAGATAGATAGATAGAGAGAGAACCTTGAGAAAAGGGAGAGTTGAAATAGCTCGTGCCACTGCCACGGCGGCGGAAGAGAGAAACGGCGTTGTGAAGTGAATGGAGAGAAAACCGAATGAGAAAGGAGTGCTTATATACACACACGTGTGAGTGTGTGCGTATATATAGATGAATATGAATATATATATATAT
>Ga0123340_1002521_pt1 | contig 16615 bp, 13 predicted proteins | sample SirMexnodulemix_FD_89961 | JGI IMG/M metagenome (GOLD analysis project Ga0123340, IMG submission 89961) | Root nodule microbial communities of legume samples collected from Mexico - Siratro Mexico nodule mix | ecosystem: Host-associated > Plants > Roots > Nodule | place: Mexico: Nepantla... | reverse complement strand
TAATTATAAAATAAAATAAAACTTATCTTTCAATTTTACATGGATCCACAATATTTGTTCACATGTAATATATTATCATTTTTTATTTAAAAAAAACAAACATAAAATATTAGCAAGTTGGAGGTTTTTAAAGATAATATTATTAATTTAAATATCTAGTTCAAATATGATACAAACACAACAAATTCTTATATTTTATCTCATATATAATACTACAATTATCAAATATATATAATAATTATAATTTATTATACTAATCCCCAATTGAATTAGATTAAGAGGCCTACATCTATCATATTATCATTTATTCTGTTCTCATTAGTTTTTACTTCAAACTTAAGGTACAATTTTCATATGATTAGGATTGATCTATATGTCTTATTCCTATTTCGGTAAGCTCATATTTCAAACCTCAAACTTGGTTACATGGACTTTCACTGTCTAGTAATCTTTATCCGTATAATTTCAATGTACCAGTAGAGTCAGGATACCTCTTTATTGATCAAATCCTCAAACAATACATGTCCTAACAATATCAACATGACTATCTCCTTTCCTAAAGATACTATGTTTCGATTATTGTTCCATATCATTCACAAACATTGACATTATATCATACCATACATAAACATTCATTCAATTTAATTCAAATTTATCTAATTCATATTTAATAAAACAAGTAATTACAATATCTAACTTAGTAAGTGATTCATCATTCTTTATCGTCAAGGTCTCCAAGCCACACCATGCTTCCTTCGATGTGGAACTACCGCAATTCTTGAGAAAAGAGTGTCATAACTGTTCATTGGATAATCAATGCCTGGACATCATTCTTCCTTAGTTTTTTAGCTTTTCCTTCTCTACTTTAATGGGACCTAATATTTCTACAAACCCATAACCCTTATGATTTGAGGAGTGTCTTTGGTGCTCCACCATTCATATTTATCACCAATAAAAATGGGTATGAAAGGTTAAGGAGAAGAAATCCCTAATGTTGTCATCCCTAATGTCTGTATATCCCTTAAACATAAACACCCACTCAAACTCAATGGATTCTACCTCACGTTACACTCAATTGTCCAAAAAATTAATAATAACTCTAAATACCAAATTTATTGGAATTTATTGGAAGACAAGATAAATTAAATAAAGTAGCAAAAGATTTTTTTTTTATTTTCTTATCATGGATAATTAAAAACGAAGTAAATGCCTATACTTTTAGGCTTATAAAAAGAATAATTTAACAAAAATCTAAGACCATTAACAATTATTAACATGCAACTAATTAAAAACAAACTAAAATATCTTAATAGTATATCTTAACATAGTATTAAGACAATCCAATCAATCATTTAATTATTAGAATATGTAAGCAGTATACCCTTCTACATATACTTTCCATATATTTCTGTACCGAATAATAAAATTTCTATTTCTTTACCGGATAAATGTTATGAATGATTAATTATTGAGTTTGTAGAAGCTATGCTGATGCTAAACTAATTGGAAAAGACTCGGGATTAGATTTTTACCCATTTTTCTGATGTCATCCCTCGAAAGGCGCAACAAAAATTATTATGTTGTGTTGCCTTTACTACATCATACTTATGTAAACTCAATTCAATTTTGTTATGCAGGTCAATTTTGATATGATCAAATATTACTGTATTTACCTTAGTTGTTTCTATTTCTTGTGGAAATGAAATTTTATGAAAAGCGTGAACGCGTTCACATAAATGTTTTGCAGTGATTATGTTCAAACTATTTTTTATGGTCACGGTTGTTCAAATCACGAACCATTCTTTTTTAAATTTAATCAAAATACTGGAATTCTCATTTATTGCTTAAAATAGGTTCGAAGGACGTGTATATGAAACTATTCAAAATTAGCTTGGCCAATATCTATATCATACTAACATGCCTATTTACCTACCCCTGCACAAAAACAAAGACTAAAGAAATATAAACAAATATTACAACCTACAGTGACCCCCTAACCTTCTTCAAGGAATTCAAGATTTCCTTGCAGACTATCTTCTTGGCTGTGTCCCTAAAAGCAGAACCGCTATACTCATACTGATGAATGACCCCATCAGCTTCTACCTCCATTTTGTATGTAGTCACACCATCCTTGCGGGACACAGTCTCTTGCATAATATTACAGCTTCTTTTTTGGCATAGTTCATTCAACTCTCGGACAGGATGGAGCTTCAAGGTTTCAGGTGTGACAAGGGGTTCTAAAAGTGGCCTTATACTTTGCCACACAACCTCCATATTGTACCCTGAATCAACTAGTATTGCTCCAGCCAGGGACTCTATAATGTCTCCAAGTACCTACCAAACAGTAGGAACAAACTTGTGAGTTTTGTAAGGGCTAACGCATTGCTGCAGAACATCTAAGACAGAAAATGGAATGCGGTGCAAAACTCACAGAAAGATATACTAACATTACATCTATAAAATTGTCAAAGACGGGAATAAAGCAGCTACATGTTTAAACTTGAGTCAAGACACAGAAATAATGTTTGCAAGATTTTGTTCAAATACACTAATAATGGTTTAATTCACTAGTATAGTAACCGAATATCCTTTGACATTCCACGTGTTTTGGAAACAAGGAAATGGATTACAACTTGGAGTACTAAATAACTGATATATAAAGCTACTCCAAAATTGAATGGAAAACAGAATAGAAAATCAGGACAAACCTGCACCAAAAACAACGGATTTTCATTCAACTAGTTAAGAATAGGAAAAACTAGTTCAATACGCTGACCTCCCCCTCTCCAACCACGATTGGTTATTAGGCACTCATAACAGCTTTTATAAGAAAACTCATACCAAATATTATTGCTAAATAAACCCATAATGCAGGTAACTTTTCCTACCATCACTTAAAAGACTTTCTCTAAAAGGTTTATCCACTACAATAATGAGAATTTATTTAGTTAGCTCAACATTCTCAAGGATCCTCTGAAGTAATAAACTTGTCTATAGAATGCAGGAGTAAGCACTATCCACCCTGGAATTTATAGAATAGATACACCCGATAAAGCATGCATAATTTCAGTGAAGTTCACATTCAAGGAGCCTTTTGCTCTATTCAAAACACCACTGGCAGCAATAATATAGATTAGCATTCACTCTACTAAACAATAATAAACAAGTGGACCTATGAGCTAAATGTTAACAACTAACCTTAGGGAGTGATGTCTCTGACCCGTATCCAAAAGTTGATGATGAAGACAACTTATCAAAATTGGCAAGTGTAACAGCAATATGCTTATGCAGTTCTTGTGAGGCATGGAGTACATGCTTGTGTAACCCATGGTTAATAGCAGACCACGCATAGCAATCATTATTTACAGAAGCTGACCTCATGTCAGTTAACTGCCCAGGTGACATGCCAGGATATTTATTGTACAAATGCCAAGTAATGAGATAATCCAACACTGAATCTCCAAGAAATTCTAGTCGCTGCAGGCAGAGGGGCATATCATTCATGAATTGTGTTAAACGAATCGAAAATAAGAATATGAGAAAAAGATTGATTTATCAAGAAGAATGTGTACAATTACTATTTAATAGGCTAGTCTGTATAGAGTTGGTGAAAAGTTCATTCATACATAAATAATGCTAACGTCCCTCTCTTGTCCCATATAATGAATAATAACTACAGTAAATACCTGATAACATCTAGGAATTTCAGGCAGCATATAGGAACCATGGGTCAAAGCTTCCACTAAAAGAGTGCGGTCATGGAATGAGTACTTCAATTGAGATTCTAAATGACTGACATGCACCAGTTTCTCAGGTTGAATGTGAAAGTGTCTCGTATAGGGTATTTTATTAAAGCTCACTTTAATACCAACCCAGTCCATAAACAACAGAGCGGCCTTTTCACCACCACTGCTGAGGAAGGCGCCAATTAGTGCCTCGACAACATCGGCAATGATCTTTCGATTTAATTTCCTTTCTCCGATAGCATAAATTTTTTTACCACCACTAACCAACTCTTTCAATTTAACACTTCCAGATTTATCACCTGGAATGGCCCAGGTATGAGGATCGAAAGGCTCATTTTGTATGAAACACTGCAAATCAAAATAATGCAGAATTAAGAATTCTGATGTTTCAAGATGATAAGCAATTCAGAATTCTACAACCATATAAACTCATTTAAGAATGGATCAAAGAACAACTAAGTAATACAATCAACTCCTCATTGCACAAGCATTACTGATTAGAGAGCAAATTACTTGTAAGAATTATAAAAGTTTTAATTTAATCTTTCATAAGTTCTGGAAAAGCCCCCATGGCTCTTGCAAGGAAAAAAGACTCACCAGCCCAGAGCCTAGCTCTCTTTACACCCTCAACAATTTTCTTCTTACACTCCATGCCAGTCTCTTACCCAACAACTGTACCATTTCCATATGCTTACTCAGCATACTCACATGTCTGCACCACTAGGGAGCAGATCTCTCTGCTCTGCTTTCTTTTTCAATAGACTACCCAAGTCTTGGGCCCACTTAGATTGTGGTCTAAAACCTAATCAGCTTGGGCTTCCTCAATTCTGGAGCTCACAATGCTCACTAATAAAATACAAAATCTAGTACAAACAAACATGATAATCATCCAAACAATTGCAACCAGTTAATTGATTTAAAATTATAATCTATTATCAAACTTAAAAAATCAACCAATCAAAAGGTTTAAGACTCCTACATTTGAAGAAATAGTAATTCTAAACTGGAATACAAGTAAAAACATACAATAAAACCATAATATAACTTAAAAATGCAGAAAGGAAGCATCACAACATATTTATAATGTTGAGACTCTAGACGATTTGGACGATCTATTTAAGCCCATAGACATTATTACTAGACAGTCTATTACCCATTAGATGATGACCAGAAAATCATGTGGGGGAGACTGTTGAGAGCCTAAACAATTTACCTAGACAGTCTGTTAACCTCCTAGACAGTCTATGACCCATTAGACGGTCTTATGACAAGTAGAGCTCCTAAACAAACTAGACCCATTAGACCGTCATATATGGAATTTATGTTTTGATGATAATAAAAATTAATTGAATGGTTTATTTGTTCTAACAAAAATCAGTACAGTTGCAGTATACAATATACCCTTTGAACGTTTACAGTTTGTTCATATTAGACGGCTTGATGAACTGTGCCGAATGCATAACAAGTTTGTTTGAACTAGTTACATGTGAAAATCAAAATCTTCTAAATACATATATAAGCTAAAAGTAGTTCAATCAAAGAGATATTGTGTCCAAAAACAAAAATATTTGAATATGCGACAAACCTGTTTTTTGTACATCTCTAAAACCTATCATTTCCTAAACAAATTTGTTTCAAATTAAATCTTACGAATATCTTTCTAATATATTGTGAATATCTCCAAATCTATTTTAAATAGAAACGAATTGAATAATTGAAAATTTAAGATAACTGGTTTTAGTATCACGTGTTATCTGAAATAGAAAGATTTTCAGATTATGTTTTTTCTAAATGTATATTGCAAATATCTTTTTAATATATTGTGAAACTTTTTAACGGAAACAATTTGAATAATTGAAAATCCAAACTTAACCAATTCAAATGTCAAAGGATAAATTCAAAAATCTACATGAAGGGATTGAAAGTGGAAAACGGAGAGTGAGAACAAGCCAAGCAATTCAAGGTGATAAAGTGATCTTCAATACCAAAGTTACAGTGAGTGTCTAGTCTTTTGGGTTAAGTCTTAAACCATTGTAATCTTTTACATTGTGAAATTATACTCTTATCAGCTTTTTTTGTGCTCTCTTTGAGAATGTTATTTATTTTCTTTTTCAGAGTTCTTAATTTCAGAGAGAGGTTAAGATATAGAGCGGTGTGAAAACTCATAATAACCTAGAGAGGAAAGAATACTCGTTATAACCTAAAGATGAGAAAATACTCATTGTAGCCAGGAAAGGTGAGAGCACTCGTTGCAGCAAGTGTGTTGGTTAGTGGAAGCTCTTAAGCAATTACTAAAGGTACTAGATCTAGCTAGGTTTGGGTGAATCGTGATAAATTCTTGTGTTCATCACTTGTTATTCTTGTTGTTGCTCATGCTTAATTCTTACTTTACGATCTGACAAAAACGTTTCTACTAGACTATCTATTAGGCAATCTACTAGACAATTTATTTTTCATCCGCCTCAAAAAGATTCTAAAGTTTCATTCAACCTCCCTCCTTCCGAAGCTAATTGTACCTTCATACAGCACAAAAAATGGACAAAAAAAAAAAATAGAGACAGAGGGAGAGTACCGGAAGTCCAGACGTGCACCCTAATTTACAGAGGGTAGCATTAGAAATTATCTTTTTCCTCTTTACACTAAGGAGACCTTCATGGTGATTTTGATAGGTGTTAAAAAGTTGTTGACTAGCAGCATATTTTAAAAAAGAATCTCCAAGAGTCTCTAGAGACTCATAATGAAAGGCCTCCTTGCAGCTTGTAGCAGTGATTGCTTCCAAGACCTACAATGTAAGTTGCAGATACCATTGGTGAAATATCTATAAAATTCTACATAAACTGGACAAAATAGCAATAGCAAAAGTAATCAACATTCAGAGAACATCACACGGACAAGTTTCTTCTCAATCTCTTCACTGTGTATTGATTGCCCTGCTTTCTACGTCAATTTTTTACCCAACAGCTTATATATATATATATATAGAGAGAGAGAGAGAGAGGAGAGAGTACAAGAAAAGTTGCAGTCAAATAATATAATTTTAGTACATTTTTTTCTATTAAGAACAATTAGCAGAAACCCATTCTGGATAGAAAAAATAAACTAGTCTAGATTGTAATGACAAACAATTGTAACACACCTTGATTGTTTGAATTTCATTTTGTGCGCAATGATCCAAATGCATCTTTTTTAAATTGCAAGCGGCAAGCAATGATTCAAGCCGATGCATGATTGAAGGAATAAACGAGAAGGTATAAATGATACTTTCTTTTATTGGTGACATGACTATAGAGCACAGTTCAGGGGGTAATTCAACATAGGCTTTGCTTGCTTCTGAAATGGAAAACATGTAGTTAGGATTCAGATTAGATCGCATATTGCCAGTGCTTGAGACAAGCACTAAACACAGCCACAACTTTTTAGAACATATAATACAGCTATAGTTTGGAAAAGAATAAATTTAGTCATTAAGACATGGATAACTAAATTATTGTTAACAGAAGCAGACTCTGCAGATACAAATTTGGTTCATATCAAGATTATAACATTAGCTTTCAAAAACAAGCAAGCCAATACAAAGGTAACAACTAAGAATAATAGCCTAACCAAAGAAGCAGAGGCCGTTTTAATCCCAAAAAACTGTTCAGAAGAAATAAGTAAACTAACAAGCCAGATTTCCTTCCAATTATAATCAGAAGGCATAAAGTGGCAGGTGAATTCAGAAAAATCTACTTCAATAGATTTGGGCTACAGGTAACCGTAATTTTAAGATTCATTGGCATAATCAACCCCCTTTATATCTACTGGAAGCAAAACTGTTATATTTATTGAAAAACAATGCATTTCTGGGCAACAAAGATTGATCATCATTGGTCAAATTCCACAATGGAGAGAACAAGTACCAGAATAAAATAAATAAATTTAAATATACATGGTCCAACCTCCTTCCTTCCCTTGTTTGTATCCATGAATATAATTTTTAACTGAAAATTTGTGTCTTGCTTGAATGAGTTTTTGATCTTCAAATTGCAACTGAACGTGATGTCTGAAAATTTGGAAAGAGAAATAGAATAACACACTCGAGTAGATAAAGTAACCTGATAATAAACATCAATCACAAAAATTTACTTACTTTTGTTTATAGTACTTCTTATATGTAGTAACTCCACCATCCCTTAGCTTCATAGGTGAGTTTCCATCCAATTCCATCGTACCAGTTGTGATATAGAAATGAATCTTATCAACAGCATGTGAAGTAAACACCAAAGCATCTTGTAGTCTACAAGAGCAAACTATACCACTTTTTGTCCTTATATCTGGATGATACTGACACTTAATATTAGATGGATTCACAGCATTGATAGCCAACCAATTAACAATTGAATTTTCCCCTTTACCAATAGCTGGAAGCAAGAGATAATCAATCTCAACACCACCTTCCGAATAGCCTTTGTCTAAACCCATTGCCAAATTATTCATACTATTATCTATCAAAATTCTAAGCAAAGTGACCTGAAATTTCTTACATAAAAGAACCTGGAAAACAAAAACAAACAACAAATACATTGAATTTTCTTAACACTTGCAAATATTGTGGTTACATTAAAGGACAACTAAACAGCATACCAGATCTGGCGAAAGATCAATGGTTCCTTTGTATATCAACTTCACCGACAAGCTACCTCTGTCAAAACCCATATCAAATTGTGTGCATCCAATTTCTGGATCAAGCTCAATTCTTGTGGCCAAAAATATATCTTGCACAGAAATATCATAGCTAAAATTTTGACTAAACTCCATCAAATAACAATGGTATGTTGTGCGACTATTATTTGAAACACAATTTACCAATCCAAATGGCACATAAGCTGGTTGGTTTTCATCATAATGTTCATTTCCTGAAAGAAATTGTTTGATGTGGATGCCATTCAGAGAATTGGATGGACAGAAAGAATTTTATGTTGAAGAATAAATATTTAAAAAGCAAGGTGGTAATAGAAGGACAAAGAATAGAAGGTTTGTAACCTACCAAATCCCTCCATCTCTGCTTCTTCAATGAAGATATCAGGAACAAGATTATCTGTCAGAGCTCCAATCTTATGCAGTTGTTTGCATGCTTCAAGGCATGCAATATTCTTTAAGAGTTTTTGGTCACCTGTGACACGAATAGGCTGTAGAGGGCAGCTCTTGGGAAGATACGATGTTCCAGTCTCTCTGTCCCACCTTGGAGTTGGTTTAAAGTACCTGACAGTTAAATCCAGATGGGATAAATGATGGGCAGGATAAAAACAAAACAGAACAACCAGAAATTTACAAAAGAAAGCATATCTTAGGTACATCAAACTGAAGGAAGAAAAAACATGCAATAAGAGCATAAAATGGACCAACTAACCCATCTGCAGGGAGCCGTGAGCAATACAAGTATATTAAACTTATGCTAGAACTAAGATTTGCAATGGCTCCAGTGCTTGCAACACGATAAGACTCTTCATCATATTCTTCATCATCAAAAGGATCACAAGGAAGGGAAGAATGACGCATCGACTCCTTCCTCATAATATCTGCACTAGCTAGGTATTTCTCTAGCCGAGAACATGTAACTGAATCCCCACTGTAATTTCAGAATAAAATCAAGATTGTTTGGGGGTAATTTGTTTCAATTAGTGAAGTATACAGAATTGATGCTATGATTGTCTCTTCCATATTGCCAGAGTAGTATTGATACTGAGGAGGGAGTAATGTAGGAAACAAATACCTCTTAACAATTAATATGTAATCTGAATTTCTCATCCTGGCACGTCCTCTGGACTGTATGAAACTGCACACTGTGGGAGATGGATCAAATCTAATAACTAAATTACAACTTTGTACATCTAAGCCCTCTTCAAGAATTGATGTTGCAACAATGATGTTGACCTGCACATTACCTTTTTTTATTGACAAGACACTGCATATGGTTATTACAATACAGTGGATTGTTTAAGAAACCAAGATACCTGTCCCGTTCGAAATTCTTCCACAATTTCATTTTGTTTTCTCCTAGACTGATTTTTCAATCCCAAATTGTTTCCTGCAATGAATTTAATCTTCCAGCTACCGTATTTTGGAAGAAAGGTATTCAATAGATCCTGAAGGACAACAGCTGTAACGATCCTTTCCACAAAAATTATACATCTGATGTCAGTCAAACCCCTGCAATTGTAGCAAAATAGTCGATACTTCAAACAGATTTAACAATATTATCAAAATGGCACAACAAAGATCACGACATACAATCAAACACCACTAGCCTCATCCCACTATAACTACATACAACCAATCAATCCAAATAGTGGACTGTATCGACTGGTTAGGTTAGGACAGAGTACAATAAAGATTAGAAAAATAGGACACAATGCAAGAACTTCGTGAACAAATCAATGAGGCAGAATTTTCTAACACCCATTTGTAAGAACCTAGCATAAGAGGATAGTCCACCTAAATAGACTAGTCCATTAGGTAGGAGAGTCTCAAGGCTTAAGTTTAAGTAAAATACCAAGTTTTTAATCTAATAAATGTGAGACTACTAACAATGTCATTATCTTTAAGTGTCGTCGTCCACAACGACTTTCACTCATTCGACATCAATCCAAGGGTAACCCTTTCCCCTTTTACATCACTACTCATCTTAAAAAGTGAATTTAAGCCTAACTATTTTACAAGATTGACTTGTAAGGTAAGGTTTGCATTTACTTATATGGTATAATTTGATCAAGTCTCCTGTCAATGTGAGTTGGAGTCCCACATTAGATAAAAAATGAACAAGATGAGCAATATATAAAGAGAAAGACTCAATCATATTACTTTAAAATTTCGGGTTAAAAATGGTGCCATGTTCTCTTATGTAGTTGAATCATGACTCATTTCTTGAATACCTCTCCCTCAGTCTATAACAAAAATGGTCTCAAAGCCAGTTTCATCCTAGTGATTGACGAGTATCTTTCAAAACATTACGCTAACATGTATCTTTCAAAAAATTGAAAATTTAATTTATAATATTTTTAACATAAATGAAAACATATTTAACAAGCATAACACAAGGATAAATATTTTACCAATTATTATTAATTTACTATCTTACCAAACATATAACTTAGATATTTATATGAATTTTCCATTTTATTTCTATTCGAAATGTATACTTGTTCTTCTTATTGGACACTATTGTATTTTGTTAAAATGTAAACCTATGTATTAAGATATATTCGATTAGATCTTTTATTACTCACTCTGATATGGTATAATACTTGTTCAGCAGTAGATTTTCAGTTAGTGCATTATCGAAATCCTCTGTCTAAATCTCAGTTCATTACAATTGGTTAGTGCTCAGTTGCCCTATCTGTACAGCTATAAATAGCTGATACATAACCCTTTTGTACTGACTGAATTCATTTTCAGAATACAATCTATTTTCTTCAAATTCTTTCAACTTTAATAGGCTGAATTATCAAATATTGGGACAGGTTATCATTATGTTAAATCCATCAATGGACACCCGGTGGTCAGAGCTGAAGAATAAAGGAGAAAGATGAGACTAAAAATTAAATGACAAGTGAGCAACCATAGAGGCTAGTATAATAAGGACAAGGAGAGTCTAGAAACCAGAAAATCCACAATAATAACCCACATTACATGATTTCATAACATGGTAAATATTAAGGAATCCTATCCATGATTATAACCTGTACTCAAGTAGAGTGTCAACAAGACAACAAACTTTGGAGGTCAACAGCCCCATCTCCACATCAGAATCAATATTGTCACCAATGGACCACTGAGGATCTGACCAAGCAGAAAACATTGGTAAAAATTAATTAACGCTAAGAATGCAAGAAAAAGATTTATAATTAAAATTTCACCATTTGTCTCAACGATTACAGAATCATTACCACATTGCAAGTAACTTTTCAGGATATGTACACCTGCCAAAATAAAGCTTTTGACAACTTTATCCCCAGAGTGTCCCCATGAAAATGAATCAAATTCATTGGAAGATAAAATTTCTGCTGCCTGTCACACAAGAAAAAATTGACAATTGTGATTTATGATACCGTGATCAGTCCAGAGTCAAAAAGTCTATGCAGGAGAAAGGTGAGAACCTTCAAAGCCAGCCAAACACCAAGCTCATCTAGGCAAAACATTAAGGCACAAAAAATCTTTGTTATTCTTTTTTGTGCAGACTCAGCAGCTGATTTAGTGAAATCTGAACTTTTTAGAGTGAGTTCATGCTGAGAAACAGAATATCCACTGTTAATAACCCAACAAGAAATAATAAACTATGGCTTATAACTTAGTACCGGCTACAAAGTAAATCGTGATTCTGACAAATAATTAAATATAGGAAGATGATAGGACTAGAAACTGGGAATTGATTCAAATACAAATTGTCACTTGATAAAACAGATGACAAAGTGGAACTCATATTTCCACTTGTAACACATGGGGAATTTTTTCTTTTTCTTAGTTGTTTCAGAGCATGTTTAGAAACTGATATCATTAAGTGTACGAACCTGTTCTTTTAACATCTTGAGTTTAGATGCCAATTCTTCAAATAATACAAACTGAATTCCACTGTCCCTGTAAAACTTGAATATTGGCGTTGATGTTGGTATGAACTCTGTGATGACAGCTTCACTACATGTATATACCTTCATTTCAAAATGTTTTAGCAAAATGGTTTTCACATAAGCACAAACGAGCTTTAATGCCATGAGAATCAATTATTCTAACTATATTGTCTCATTTCTTGAAATAAATAGAGAAATAACTTTCAAGCATAGGTAGACATTACAATACCTCTAGACTTTTTAACATAGAAGTGTTTTCTAAAAGCTAAGAAAACAACTGGCGCAAGAAATAAGTATAAAGTGTCAATAAGACAACACATAAGTTAATATAATTAGTCCTTATTATACTTCTTGCAATAAAACTTGTCATGGAGACCATATCAATAATCTTTATAATGTATCTACATGCGATTATCTTTAAATCTCAACAAGTTTATACAATTATACCAAGAAAATAGCAGCAACGCAAACACACAACAGAATAACATAAGAAGAAAGAAAGCAAGGAAAACTGTTTGAAAGAGGGCGAGAATAAAAAAGATACCTTTGAATGCATTAGAGTCATTAGTTTCCGAACATTCTCTGACCAGGATGAATCCGAATTTCCAACTGATTAAAAAATTAAAATAAAAAGGGGATTCAAAATTAGAGAGAAAAAACTGGCAATGCAAGGACCATGTACTTCTCTGGTTGTGTACCTTTTGACTTAATTGGAGATGCAGTCATCCCAAAAATTCGAGGAAGGTCAGAGATACCAGATTTTAACTGATGATGATAAAACTCCTGCATGAAATCAACTCTTAAAAAGGTAACAAAGTAACTCAACAGAACCTCATGATGCAGACACATTATAAGGGAACAGCAACTTATAATACAAAATTAAAGTTAACTAATTGTCTGCAAACCTGAAAAAAAAATAAAAATAGAAAAGCACATTACTACAGTACAAAATCACTAATTCAAATCAGTATCTCATCACAGAGTAAGCCCCTGCTTAGGATAGTTTTCATATTTCAAATTTTTAAAAACTATATCCAGTTTCAGTTGATTTTTTAATTTTACTTGTTAATTTTGAAATTTTAAAAACTTGTTGTAAAATCATTTCAATCATTCTATCCTATCCATTAGGAACTCACTCAAAATAGACAATATTGAGACGTAAAAATAAAAATTAGAAGCAATTCTTGCAGGTTCAATTCACAAATTGCAAACTCTTGCTTTTAGGTTCACAGGAATAGCAAAGGCCAATTGAAAATTCCCAAAATTTTCCAGCGAAAAATGCAAAACAAAATTTCTTCCTTTCCAGGTTTTTCAATTGTTTTAACTTGGAGTCGGGATTGGCGGTGACCACCATTGATGAAAGGGAACTTGCTCATCAGTTCCTTCAATAACAAAAATGTAACAAATTAAAATCAAATTATTGTATAAATTTCTTTTTTATTCTCTGAATTGATGAATATATAATGTACAACATACAGAAGCAACACAATTCAATAATTTCGGTTCCTATTACCAACACCTGTCAGAGCAAAGGAGAATAATAGCAAAACAGGATGAAGAAACAAGATGATGCACAACACAACCTTATTACATCTGAGGAATTTGTGTTCAATATCAAGTCCTTTTAAATATTATCTTTGGTAAATGAAGTAGTTCAGAGTCCAGACCACTTACGAACATAAATTTAATGCAATTATGTGACAATGTAGCAACCAATGACATGCATGGGGAAATAGTTCAATTAAGTGGTTATCAATAACAGCTTGTCCATAGGCTTATTTTGATAAGATTCACAGTGAGGATTATTCAAATAAACCAGCAAAAACTATAACAAAGTTACGAGCTACTTCATATTAACAAAACACCTGCATTACTGTTTGATTTAATGCCCAAAGAAGCCTAATATTTGTAAAAACTCTTTCAAATGGCAAATCCATGAATGGGCCTAATGTCATTTTTATTAAACAGTTTCCAAGGATGTGTGCACACTACATGCTTCGGGGAAGAGTTCAATAAGTGGTTATTAATAACAGCTTATCACATAAGCTTATTTCGATAAGATTCAGTGAGGATTATTCAAATAAGCCAGTAAAAACTATACGAAAGTTATAAGCTACTTTCATAGGCCTAACAAAATGCATGCATTACTGTTTGATTCAATGCCCAAAGAAGCTAATCTTATGTAAAAAGTCTTTCAAATGGAAAATCCATTAGTGGACCTAAATGTCATTTTTATCAGTGCATAGGAATGTTTAGTTTCCCCCTTTACACTCTTTGTATTTGTACTACCCAATAAAAATGAAGGTCAAAGACTTGGCAAAGATAGAAAGCGTATAACAACATATTAATGAAGGCACAACTCAAACATATGGTAACAAGAATTAGAAAGAAATTCAAAGACAACGAGTTAAGAGAGAAGATGGAGAGGAGATAACTCTTACAGTCATGATGCATGCGTAAGGGTGTTTACCCCTAGCATGATGGCATTCATCCATTATTAAAACCTTAATCATATTCAGTTTGAAGAAGCTATGCCTCAAGCAATTCAGCAATATTACAGGAGTCATGACAAGGACCTATGCATTCAAAAGCATTAGTGATAGTAATTACCAACTATCCATCCACCATACAGAAAATAAATGACAGAAACATCATACTAAAAGTAATATATACGCTTCATATTCAAGGCAACTTTCAGTCTTGATAAAAATGAAAAAACCATTACCTCATGCTTCTCCGTTTCTTGTTTCCAGGTAGCACCATCCCAATAGTCAACTCCCATATCACCCCAATACATTCCCACTTTCAAATCAGTATGCATTTTCACAGCTTCAGCTTGCTAAATTTACAAGTGAACAGCAATATGTTAAAAGATAACAAAGAAGAACAAAAAAACACCGTGAAAGTAGTGATCCATTCCATAGATCCTCAACCAGCACATGGCAATCAAATAATGCATCTCAAATTTGCAAAAGAGGCATCATAAGATAGGGAATGGCATACCTGAGAGACCAACACAACTTGGGGAACCAAGAACACTGCAATGAAAGGAGAAGGTTTTCGTAGATAATGAGCATAGCTACGAAGAAGCATGATGGCTATCAAAGTCTTGCCTGAACCGGTCTCCATGTACACTATGGTATTCTCTCGAATAGCTTTGTCCAATGCTTCAAGTTGATAGCTACAGAAAAACAAAAACAAAAAAATCAATCAAACATCAGTGATCAGGGAGATGATCATAACAATGAATTATTCAACCATGCAAACACTCACTAGAGGTGTTAACAATGAGTCAGCATTTAAACTCACCTTCTAGCAAATGGAACAACATCACGAGTAATCTCTCCCTGCTGGGAATGGGTATTCATTTCCATTGAGAGAACCTCTTTCATAGTTTTTTTCCTCTTTGATCAACCTACATTTAAATTCCAACCACCCATCACAAAAATGATCCTTCTCACAGTCACAGAAGATGCAAAACAGCAAAAAGAACTCACAAACAATGATCTAATTAAGGGTAGTGCAAAAAGGCTCAAGCTTTCCCCTCTTTGAAGTGAGAGTGAGATGGTTAGTGCATGTGGGTAGTTAACAGATTTTCCAAATCAAACAGAGCATTAGAGACATTCACATTGGACCATTACCATTTGGTATACAAAAGAACAAATCTTGTAAAAAAAAAAAAACGGCGAGAAAAGCGAGAAAAGAGATTAATGTACCCCTGATTCTCTTTTTCTTTTCTCTAAAACTTGCAGAGCGAAATAACTTGTGGAGTACATGCTTGAACAAAGAAACTGTGAAAAATGTTTTATGCAAAAGAAAAAGTTGAGTAGAGGAATAAAGAGACCACCAAGATAATCTTTAAATTTAAACAATAAAATGAAAGTAAAATGGTATTTGTAAATGAGTGAACTTTGATTTAGGTATATGAATAGATTTTTCATTTTCTTTATACATTTAAAATCTCTAAAATTTATTTTAAAATGCAGAAAAAAAATAGCATTATGAAATGGATAAAAACTTTAAGATGTGACACAGTAGTACAAATAATGATATACCTTAATTAGAATAATTATTTTACAGCCTGTTATCCTAGTGACAGTCTGTTTCTGTATATTTTTTAAAAGTAAATAAAAATATATAATAGTAATATGTGGTGCAGTGTATTACAGGAAGATGTAAATAATTTGAAAAATATAAATATAATGGAGAGAAAAAAATAATGACACTGTTATAGTTAATGGATTATAATTAATGAATTTTATAAAT
>Ga0123340_1002520_pt1 | contig 16619 bp, 15 predicted proteins | sample SirMexnodulemix_FD_89961 | JGI IMG/M metagenome (GOLD analysis project Ga0123340, IMG submission 89961) | Root nodule microbial communities of legume samples collected from Mexico - Siratro Mexico nodule mix | ecosystem: Host-associated > Plants > Roots > Nodule | place: Mexico: Nepantla... | reverse complement strand
GATTTTAAAAGTGATATCAAATTATTTATAAACATTTAAATAAAATACTTCATTTTAAAAAAATAAGGATGTGGAATCAAAATTCAATCCAATTATTTGGATTTGGATCTACGCAAATTCAAATTGGTTTTTCTAAGAAAGTATGCATTTGAATTTAATTCTAATTTTGTTAAAACAAACAAAATACATAAAAGATTCAATTGTATATTTAGTATTTTTTAAAATTTTTCACAAAATCATTGTCTATTGAAAAAGACAAGTTTTTGTCAAACTCGACAAACGTCTTGTAAAATTTAATTCTAATAAAAGTTTTAACTTGAGAAACGAACGTATTGTCAATAAGTTTTATATACTTAGTGTTTGATGATGAAGTTAATTAGAGACAATTTTGAATTAACTGAGGCACTGTAAAAAAATCTCGGTTAATCTCATTTTCAGAAAAAAGTTTGTTTCTTTAGTTAGTTGCAATATAACAATATACAATTAAAAAAGATTAAAGTAGAAAAAGATTATTTGATGTTTTTATATCGATTTATTTTTAAACTTATAAGACGTCGAGTTTTTAACCAACACGATTAAATTTTACTATGAAGACTACTACTATAAGATATGTCAGTATTTTTTGGACCCTGACCACTATGACGAATACAAGATCAATAATACACTTTTAAAGGTTATTAAAGAACACAAGTTATATTTTTATTTCACACTTAAAACACAAGAATTGCTTGAAGATTGAAAGAATAGATGTTCACAGTCATCAACCTTTATTCTTTAAGGGATATTCTATTTATAAAGGATGAGAAGAAAAAGTAATTATGAATCCTTGCATGCCATTAAGAACTTTAGAAAATATATTCTTTCTCAAGTTTGCACTTGTTTACATGTAAAGATGCATTAAATGCGTATCTCTTTTGAAGCAATATTATAATACATGACATGACTTATCAAGTCTAGCTTAGTTAATTGTTATCCAAATTATAGAAAAAATATGACCGTACAAGGTTGATGATGTTTATAGAGTTGACATTTAGTCCTTTTCAAAAAAGTTGTTATCATGTAGTAACTTTAGCACTTTCAAGAAATTTTAATGTTGACATGTCTTTGCGAGATCCTCTAGAAAGGTAAACACAATAGACATTCTCTTCAATGTAGAATAAGCATTTATATTGTTAGACTCATACCATGTAGTGATTAAGAACATGTGTTTATATTATTTGTCTAATCAAAAGCTTTTCAAACAAAGACATGTAAGTAAAATGCTATGCGTATAGCACTTGTGTCTATCAAGATCTTATACTTAAAAATCTTATTTTATACTTTGTTCTAAAACATATAAGCAAAATCAAATAAGGTCTATTGGACTTTCTCTAACAAATCCAATTATTTAGATTTAGATTAGATTTGAATTAGAATTTTAAAAAAATTCAATCTATGTCTACCATTATGAGGAAGGAAGGGTCCAATTAGGAATTTAAGATTAAAGTAGATTGGCACATCTAAATAGGAGTGAATTCTCCTTTAGTGGTAGTGTAAGGTAGGTCTAAGTAGTCAAAGAAAGGGTATGGTAATATCCTATGAGGATGGATTGCAAATAAATTTATCGAAGCATCTTTTACTTTTGTTTCATCATAAAAATCTAAGTAAACCTTGAATAATTATCAATTATAAAATCAAGGATAAAACTTTTGAGAGCTCCAACAATTAGCATCTACCTATGTTACTTTCCAAACATACAATGATAACAAAACAAAAAAGCTTACACTTTATGGCCACCTAGTAGTCCTTGTTTGGACAAGATATCCAAACCATGAACACTTATATGGCTTAAATACATGTGCCACAGAGCACTACACAACAAAGTTTCAAACAAGATAGTTGAAGCATTGAACACAACTACAAATGATCTTTGAAGGAAATAAAAATTTCCTCATAGTTCCCTATATCACAACAAAACACTTCACCCTCAGCATGCCTCTGAAACCCTTCATATCCAAGACTCCAATAGGTGTAAGGTTCTTTCTCAACCTCGAGATGTATTAAACATTAGTCAATTTTTGAATAAAGTCACATTGTATTTGTTCCTTATAGAGTTTATACCAATTATCTTACATGATGCACTATTCCTCATCAATACATTACCACCTTCAAAATATTCAAATGTGGAATATTAGTTCCATGGTTATCAACCTCACGAGTTGACTCGCAAACTCATCCGAGTTCATGTTTTTACTACCCTCTACCGAGTTGACTCAGAAGCAAACTTGTTTTTGGAGTAAACTCGGTGGACTCAGTCAAACTTGCAAATCAGGAACCGAGTCAACGAGTTGGGAGGAAAACGTCAGAACGAATCACACATTGGTGGTTTAGGGTTATTGGGTTGTGATTTCATAAGTGATTAGTGACGTACATGGGTTATTCAGTTGTGATTTTGGGTTCTTGTTGTCCTCACTATGCATCGTTATCATCGAGCTGTTGTGTCATCGTCAAACATTACTGCACATCCTCTCTTCGCCATTGATGCCCGTCGCCCAGCCTCACGTTGCTGCAGTCGCGTAGCCTCACATCGCGCCCTATCGTCGCGTCGCCTGACATCGCCTCGCGTCGCTGTCGTCTCACATCGCTGTGGACAAAATAGATGTACTTCTTGAAAGAGTACAAGGATGAGTGGAAGAGAACAAGTTGCACAATTATGTTTGATGGGTGGATAGATAAGAAAAGACGTTCAATTTGTGATTTTTTAGTGAACAATCCTAAAGGAACCGTGTAAACCCTAAACCCCCAATGGGATTTATATACAAGGAGATGGATTGTGCAAAAGATAATATTAAAAGCAACCTTAATAATATTAAGAAAATGTAACATTTTTAAACTTTTTATCATTTTAAATTTAGTTACTTATGTTTTACTTATTTATTTGTATAATTATTTTTCTAATATAACATAATTTGGTACTTTACTTTCATAATTTTGAACCTGTTTGGAAAATCATTGATCAGAGGTGGAATAATCAACTTCATAGGCCTTTGCATGCAACCGCCTATTACCTAAATCCCCAATTTCTCTCTAAACCAAATTTTAGAAATGATGATCCTGAGGTGAAAGAGGGCTTGCATATATGCATGAAAAGATTAGTTAATAATGTTGCAGAAAGGAAAAAAAATCAATTTACAACTTGTTGACTTTCACTTTGCTAGAAGACTTTTTCTATAGAAGCTGCAAGGGAATGTAGGAAATCTATGTTTCCTGGAGAATGGTGGGACATGTTTGGGGATAGAACTCTAGAATTAAAGAAGTTTGCTATTCGAGTTCTGATTTTGACATGTAGCTCTTCAGGGTGTGAGCATAGTTGGAACTCATTTTAAATGGTAACTCAAGTTCATTAAGTTATTTAAGGTTTTTAATTCTCTTTATTTGATTTATATTTTACTAAAATTTCATATTTATTTATAGGTTCATACGAAAAGAAGAAATCATTTACACCAAAAAAATATGAATAACTTGGTCTATGTTATGTATAACTTGAAGTTGAAAAATAAGCAAATTAGAAAAAAAAATTATCTTTCATTTGATGACATTGAGTTTGATGATGAATGGATAACTGAAGAAGGAGACAATGTTGAGGTTGAGCAAACTCAGATTGAAGGTGATGATGAAAATGCTGACTTAGCTGGACTAAGTTTGAATTATCCTACTCTGGATGGACATGCACCTGATTTTGATAATATAGTTTTTGATGACAATGATATTGAATTATTTGGAGAAGAACTTGATGGTGATGAAGAAGATGATGGTGAAGATGATGGAGATGATTTCATTAAAGGATTAGATGAAGGAGATTAAATGGATAACATTTATGTTTTTTTGGTTATTTAGTTATTATCTTATTATTGCTACATTTTTTGAACTTATTTATTTTAATATTAAGAAATTGGTATCATGAATATTTGTCTTTTTTATTGAAGTTTTTTAATCAAGTAGACTCTTACGAGTCTAGAAGTCGGGGTTTACAAGTCGAGTTTACAGACCCTCACGAGCCTACATAGACTATCGAGTTTGATAACCTTGATTAGTCCCTTTTAAGACTTGTATGAACAGAGCAACATAAATCTAGCACTATGATAATTGTTTTCTGGAAGCAACAATCATCACCAAGTTTTCATCAAGCGAGGCATACATATGAATTACAACTACTATGTGATTTGATTCACTAATCTAGGAAAATATTTCCTTTAATGCCCCGGTTGTTTGCAATACTTACAAATTTATTTTGAAGTAACCTTCGTCTTTCTTTATGTCATTGCCCTCTTATCTTTCTTGAATACTACTAACTTGGAAGATGATGCATCATCATTGTTAACAAAGCTTTCAAGCATAGCTCCTTTATATAGAGGCTCAACTTAACCTCTTCAAGTGTAATGCAATCTTTTCCTAAAATCAGAAAACCCACCAAGTTCTAATATGATGATGATGATGAGAGAGAGATGATAAAGGCTAGATTTCAGTGTTTTTAACTATAATTTCTGGATGATTTAATGTCTCTAATGTTGAGAGCAAGCAATTAATATTCATATTTTTCCTTGCAATTAATCAAAGAATGCATTGTTACCCCAGATTGATAAAGAAAAGGATTTCAAGAAGATTTGAGAAGAATCAGAGAAGAAGATGAGCTGAAAAGGAAAGACATTGCAGTTGTGAATGAAATACAAAAGAGAGGAAGAGTACTGTTAGTGACAAAGTGCTTAAGCACCAATTTTAGATTGAGCTAGAAGTCACTAAAGGACTGCTGACACAAGAACCTAAATTTGGCAAGAGGTATAAAAGGGAAAAGAATCTTCCTTGGAAAGGGAGCTGGCTGGTGGCTACAATGAATAACAGTGCCCTACAGAAGCAATTTCTCTTATATTCATGGCTGCCATGTGTAACTAACTTTCATCTATTTTGGGATTGAATGTAATTTCCTCAGACTTTGTATTCTTGTTGTTCATCTTGATAATGCATGAGTTATTCATATTGTATTCTCTGTGTGTACTTAATGCTTGAATCATTTGCACAACTGTTTCTTAAACCAAAAATCTTGAAATTAACTAGAAAGTAGTTTTGAGGTTTGGCAATCATTGAGAGTACCCATTACAATGCAACACCAGGGATGGGTTACATTGTAATGGTTGCGTGAAACAATTGTACTTAATGCGGGTTAACCCTTCATGAAAGCTGGGAATAACAATATCATGCAAGAGAACCTATGAATTTCAAATCACGAAGAATCGGGTTGAATGAATCTTATTTGTGCAGAGTCATAGGATAAACGTGCATTATTGATGATTTATGATTAAGAATACAAATAGTTGAGTTAATGAGTTCAATCCCAAGATAGTCTCTCGCTATTGCATTCTTTACTCTGTTTACTATTTTAGTTACAAACCCATTACTGTCTGCAATTTGTTCTGCATTAAATCCTTACGTGCTTTTCGCTTAAGCTACTCTACTAGCTGAGGCTCGATTAATACCATTCTCTGTGGATTCGACACTTGTACTTATTTTTCTATATTATTTGTTGACTTGGTATACTTGCCAAAGAGAGTCATCAAGCTTTTGGCGCCGTTGTCGGGAAATGGCTATTGTTGAGTGTTAGCATGTGTAGTTACTTAAGAAAGTTAATACTTGTGAATATTATTTTCTTTTATTTATTTATTTTTTTAGCATTAGAATTTAATATACCTTGTTAACTACTGACAATTGTGTGTTTATACTGTGATATATGCTATTGAGAGGCCAAGTTCCTTAAGACCAATTGAAATTTGACAAAGAAATAGAGAAAACAGCAAGGAGGAATCGTGGTAGAAGAAAGAGAGAGCAATAGAGTCTGGAAAGGGAACATCACATACCAGATTTTGATTCATCTTTCGTAGAGAATAGAGAAGAGAGTATCATGGTAGATCCTGGAAACAATCTACCGAAGAGAATCCTGGGAGATTATGCAATGCAGCAAGGCCCTAGGCATTTCTCAAGCATCACAATTCCAAACACTACCAAGGTTGTGGAGATGAAACCTATTTTTCTGAGTTTGATTAGTAGCCACCAGTTCACTGGAATGGATCACGAGGATCCATACACACACTTATTCACCTTCTACGAGTTAGCTGGAACTATGGGATTTGGAGATGCAGAGATTGATGTAGTCTACTTGAGGTTATTTCTGTTTTCATTGGCGGGAAAGCTAAGGAGTGGCTGAAGTCTCATCCCAATCAGAGTCTCACCAACTGGACTAATGTAGAAGAAAAGTTTCTTAACAGATTTTTTCCCATGTCAAGATATATCAAAGCTAAATCAGACATATCGACCTTCCAGCAAGGGAATGATGAAGCATTTTGTGATGCGTGGGAGAGGTTTAAGACAATGTTGAGAAGATGTCCCAACCATGGCTTTGAGGACATTGCTCAACTGACCATTTTTCATAATGGACTTAGAGCAGACACGAAGATGATCTTGGATGCTGCAGTAGGTGGAACCATGATGGTAGTGGATGCGGAGCAAGCCACCATAATTATTGAAGCATTAGCCTCTACTGATTATCAGGCCTAGCACAATAGACATAATGCACAGCCAAAGAAGGAAATGTTAGAATTAAGCACCACAGATGTTGTACTTGCTCAAAACAAGATTCTGACTCAACAGATGGAGATGATTACAGAGCATATGGCAAACCTGCCCAAGCAGTTGCATTCAGTTCAAAAATCCCAAGGGCATAACCAAATTATGAAGTGCAATTTCTGTGGGGGCAACCATTCAAATGGTAATTGCTTTTACCAAAATCATTATGAGGAAGAAGCACTATATATGAACAACCAAGGAAGGCCAGCTAGATTTGCAAATAATTATCATTGTAATAGGGCACCGGGATGGAAGAACAACACAAATCAAGGAGCAGGGTGGAAACAGGAAACTGGACCATCCAGCAGACAAAACCGTATCAGCAACAACACCTGAATTTTCCAACTGTGCAAGAACGGACAGCAAAACTGGAAGAGACATTAGAAAAATTCATGCAGGCTTCGTTGTCTAATCAAAAGAACACTGAAGCATCAATTCGGAACTTGGAAACGCAGGTTGGTCAACTGGCCAAACAAATATCAGAACAGCAAGGCAGCCAGTTTTCTGCAAACTCTCAACCCAATCCCAAAGAACACTACGAGGTAATTTCTACCTGAAGTGGGAAACTTATAGGGGTAGGCATAGAAGATAACCTCAGGACAAAAAAGACTGTAGTAGAAGAAAGAACTGATGAAAAAAAGGGGACTGAACTGCAGACAGAAAGAATAGAAAGTGGAAAACAAAATATTATCTTGGAAGAAAAAGCAGCACAACCTGTGGTAAAAGAGAAGGAGCAGCAATTGCCTATAAAGAATATTTCATATCCTCATGCTCCATCTAGAAGGGATGCAGAGAGGCAATTTAGGCGGTTTGTTGAAGTTATTAAGAAGTTACAGATCCACATACCCTTTACAGAAGCTCTGGAGCAGATGTCCATCTATGAAAGAGTTGCTTACCAAGAAGCGGAAGTTCCCAAAGTAGGAGACCATAGAATTAGAAGCAGGCTGTAGTGCGATAATCCAAAAGGCATTACCTCAAAAGTCCAGTGATCTAGGGAGTTTCACTCTCCCTGTCACTATTAGAAATCCGAATGTGGGAAAAGCCTTGTTGGATTTGGGGGCAAGTATAAATTTGATTCCATTATCAATGCTTAAGAAGATTGGGAAGGTGGAAGTGCGGCCAACTAGAATGACTCTCCAATTAGCGAACAGATCAATCAAACATCCCTACGGGATTGTAGAGGACTTGTTGGTAAAGTTGGATAAATTTATGTTTCTAGTGGAATTTTTTGTTATGGAAATGGAAGAAGATGTGGAAGTGCCCTTGGACTTAGGAAGACCTTTCATGAAGACAGCCAGGGTTATGATAGATGTGGACAAGGGAAAGTTAAAAGTGTGCGTTCAAGATGAAGAGGTTAGCTTCAATGTCTTCGACGCTATGAAGCACCCTTTGGATGCAAAGGGATGTTTTCGGCTGGATGTCTTAGACAGAATCTGTGAGGAACAGAAGCAAAGCCTATTGATGACAAAACCCTTAATGAAGATTCTTAATGGCTGTAAGGATCAACTTGAAGATCTTGACAAGGAGGAAGTGAGTCAATTGAAAAAAAGACCTGGATAGAAGAAAGGTGGCAGAAGATACAACGACACATGAAACAGAAGTTGTGGAAAATAAGAGTCACATTCAGACTCTAGAGCTTAAGCAGCTACCTGCTCACCTGTAGTACGTATTTTTGGCCGAGAATGGCAAGAAGCCTGTGATAACTAGTATTACCTTGACAAGAGAAGAAGAAAAACAACTGATAAAAGTATTGTAAGAGAATCAAGAGGCAATTGGATGGACGTAGGCAGATCTAAAAGGAATTAGCCCTTCTTACTGCATGCACCATATATATATGGAGAAAGACTTTCAACCAGTGGCACAACCACAGAGAAGGTTGAATCCTACTATGAAAGAAGTGGTGAAAAAGGAGGTACAAAAATTGCTGGAGGCAAGGATGATTTATCCCATTTCTGATAGTGCCTGGGTGAATCCAGTGCAAGTGGTGCCAAAGATGGGAGGTATGACCGTAATTCACAAAGATAAGAATGAGCTTATTCCGACAAGAACGGTCACTGGTTGGCATATGTGCATAGATTATAGAAAATTGAACCAGGCAACGAGGAAAGACCATTTTCCTCTACCTTTCATGGACCCGATGCTTGAGAGACTAGCAAGGAAGGCCTATTACTGTTTTCTCGTTGGTTACTCAGGATATAACTAGATTGTGGTTAAACCTGAGGATCAAGAGAAAACAACATTCACATGTCCTTTTGGCATATTTGCATATAGGAAGATGCCATTTGGCTTGTGCAATGCTCTCGCAACCTTTTAATGGTGTATGCTATCTATATTTGTTGATATGATTAAAGAGAGTATATGAGTGTTTATGGACGACTTCTCTGTATTTGGAGCTACATTTGATGCATGCTTATTGAATTTGGAAACTGTGCTGAGAAGGTGCATTGAGACCAATTTAGCACTAAACTGGGAAAAATGCCACTTCATGGTGATAAAGGGGATTGTACTGAGACATAAGGTCTCTAAGGAGGGAATCGAAGTGGATGAAACAAAGGTAGATGTTATTGAAAAGCTGCCACCACCAATTAATGTGAAAGGAATTTGAAGTTTCCTTGGGCATGCTAGATTCTACAGGAGATTTATCAGAGATTTTTCCAAAATTGCAAAACATCTATGCAATTTGCTGAACAAGGATAGCACTTTCAGATTTGATGAGGACTGTCTACATGCTTTTGAAGAACTAAAAAGAAGACTGTTTACTGCTCCCGTGATCAGTGCTTCAGATTGGCACTACAATTTTGAATTGATGTGTGACACTAGTAATTATACAGTAGGTGTTGTATTGGGGCATCGAGAAGAGAAGATATTCAGAGTGATTTACTATGCTAGTAAAATTCTGAATGAGGTACAGGCTAACTACACCACAACAGAGAAGGAGTTGCTTGCTATAGTCTATGCCTTAGAGAAATTCAGATTGTACCTGATTGGCTCCAAAGTCACAATGTTCACTGATCATACAATAATCAAGTATCTGCTGTCTAAACAAGATTCGAAACCAAGACTCATTCAATGGGTTCTACTACTATAAGAGTTCGATCTTGAGATTAAAGATAAGAAAGGTTGTGAAAACCATGTAGTTGATCACCTCTCAAGATTGGTCAATGAGAAAATTACTAGAGCAAAAGCAGATATTCTCACCGAGTTCCCAGATGAGAAGATATTAGCTATTTAAGAAAGGCCATGGTTTGCTGATTTGACCAACTTTAAAGCAACAGGGGTTGTACCTGAAGAGCTAAATTGGCATTAAAGAAAGAAGTTTTTTAGAGATGCCAATCAATACATTTGGGATGATCCACACTTGTTCAAAATGGGGCTGATAATATTTTGAGGAGGTGTGTGTCAAAAATAAAAGCCAACAATACACTATGACACTGCCACAATTCACCTTATGGTGGCCATTACAATGGTGAGAGAACAACAACAAAAATTCTGCAGGCCGGTTTCTTTTGGCCTTCAATTTTCAAGGATTCTTATGAATTTGCAAAAAAGTGTGATAAGTGTCAAAGAACTGGCAGCATCTTAAAACGACATGAAATGCCACTGTAGAATATTCAGGAAGTGGAAGTTTTTGACTACTGGGGCATCGACTTCATAGGGCCCCTACCATCCTCATTTTCACATGAATACATTCTGCTTGTAGTAGAATATGTGTCCAGATGGGTGGAGACCATATCAGCACAACATGCAGATGCCAAAATAGTTATAAAGTTCTTGAAGAGGAATATTTTCTGTAGGTTTGACACACCAAGGATTTTGATCAGCGATGGAGGCATGCATTTCTGTAATTCTCAGTTGAAAAGAGTTTTAGAGCACTATGATGTGAAGCACAGAGTGGCAACCGCTTACCATCCCCAGTCAAATGGTCAAGTGGAAGTTTCAAAAAGAGAAGTTAAAAGAATCCTTGAGAAGACGGTCAATTCTGTTAGGAAAGATTGGTTTACCAAGTTGGATGAAGCATTATGGGCGTATAGGACAGCTTTCAAGACACCAATAGGCTTATCACCATTTCAATTGATTTATGGCAAGACATGCCATCTACCTGTTGAATTGGAACACAAGTCTTATTGGGCCTTGAAGCTACTGAACTTTGACTCCAAGGATGCACAGAAGAAAAGGACATTGCAGTTACATAAACTGGAGGAAATGAGACTCAATGCATATCACTCATCTCGACTTTACGAGGAAAGTACCAAAAAGCACCATGACAAGAAGCTTCTGCATAGAACATTTCAGGAAGGACAAGCAGTGTTGCTATTCAATTACAGGTTGGGACTATTTCCAGGGAAGTTGAAGTCCAAGTGGTCGGGTCCATTCATTGTTAAGCCCAGTCAAACGGAGCAATTGAAATAGAGGACCCAGAATCAAAGAGAAGCTGGTGGGTCAGTGGCCAAAGGCTCAAGCACTATCAAGGTGGAAATATTGAGAAATTGGCCACAACAATTCACTTCAAAGAAGCATAATGATCAGGCGTCAAGCTATCTAACGTTAAACAAGTGCTTGTTGGGAGGCAACCCAGTGATTTCCATCTTTGTTTTATTTTCATTTGTTGTTTTTAATTTAGTAGTAGATGCATCTTAGGAATAAACTGTCTTTGGGAACAAACAAAGTTTTGTGGGGTTGAATTTGATGCTTGACAGTTTATTTAGTTAGTGAGTTTAGAGTGGGGATGCTTGAGCTAACCTGCAAGCTTAGGCTATTGGCGCATGTTTGAAAAATTGTATTTAAATAGTTGAGGCGACACATTTTCTTTTCTTGCGCAACCTAGCCCAAACCCTAACTCCCCTGCTATCCCATTTTCTCTGTTCTTACTCCTAAATTTGCCATTGCATCCATTCATCTTCTACATTTTTCATCTCATTTCACTCCGATCATTCCTCACTCGCATTCTTTGAAAAGGTAAGTGCTTTAAATTTCAAAAACTTTTCTTGTAACTTACCTCTAAATGAGAACTGTAAAGGGAACCATAGGAGCATTTTGTCTGATCATAGTTAAGAAATGTATTCTTGCTTTGTTTTTGAAGAAAAAGATGAATAGAGAATAGTTAGGGTTTGTTTGTTGAGATTCGTACCTTGTTTCCTGTCTTGGGGTTAGATACTCTGTATTACTTGTGTGCTGATCAATCTAGGGTTGGTTGTGCTGTTGATATTTTGATTAGATGCCCCGCACTAAAAACATTGCTGGGAGAAAGAGGAAGCTATCGAGGTACAGTCGGGCACAAATAGTGGACAATGCATTTCAGATTGAGTCATCTGACGACGATGGTGGTCAATCGGCACCCGGTTGTTGAACCCTTACAAGGATCGACGCTTTGTGGAGCTCAAACGATGGAGTTTCATACTCGAAAGAAGAGTGGAACTAGAAGCAAGAGAGTTCAACATTTTTCTAATGGGGGTTGTGCGAAGGAACTGGCACAAACTGACCGAACATATGAAAAAGTTTGATACGGAGCTAGTATATGAGTTTTATGCAAATGCGTGGGGAGAAAGACAAAGAAGAGAAGAACGCAAGTTAAGAGTGAGAGGCAAATGGATTTACTACAATCCTCAGGCCATTGATGATTTTCTTGGTAACCCTTTCCTTGACCAAGAAGAACTGTGCACTTACCAGTGGATGAAATCTAGCCCTCATGGGTTTGAACCTAACATTGTGGCATATACATTGTGTCTTCCTGACCGCACATTCCAAAGAGGTCCTAGAGGATAACCGAAGAGAATCTGAAGAAAAGACATGCACACTTTGTCTCAAATTTGGCTAACATGAATGTTAGCCAACATTGCTCCAAGTGGACATGTTTCAGATCTCAATATGCAACGCTGCAATTTTCTCTTTACTCTTATTCAGGATTAAATGACTGTGAATGTTGCCAAAATTATTTCTGATGAGATTCAGAAATTTGTAGATATGGAAGTGAACCAGGAAAAAGGAAAAAGACGCGGTGCTCTGGGTTTCCCAGCATTGATAACAGCTTGTGTGCAGCTCATGGAATTATACCAGATGTGAATGCAAAGATTCTCCCTCCCATCAACAAAGGCTATATTGAGAAGTATTGCGTCAACCCAGATGAACACCCAGAAGCTGTCCAGAGGCCACCTCTAGAACTTGCAGGTCCCCCTTCTCCAGAATGAAGGAAATGGAAGGCCGCCTGAAGAGAAATCTTAGGCATACCCAGAAGCAAAACACTGCATTGCACCGAGCAATATTGCACATCTTTCAAGGCCTTTATAATAATATCTCTGCAGGTGATCCTAATCCATGGATGCACCATAAACATTTCGCTGATTTTCTTAATTGGCCTGGGGACAGGCCTCGTTTTGCAGGGGGACAGGAACAATAAGCAAGGAAAAGATGAGGACCCTGGTGTTGGTCCATCCACAAGAAATGCAGAAGATTTCTTCCCCGAACCTAAGCTAGTGAATGAAGAATGGAGAACAACAGAAGATGATGATGAGGATGATAAGTTCACAGATGTGGACAACTTCTTTTGGGATGACTGATCCCAAATCAGCTAAAGAAAACCCAGTTGTGTCAAGGATTTAATGAATTTATAAATTGGATCTTATTTTGGATAACTGTGAACTTATTATGTGCTTGTTATTTTGGATGACTGTAATTATTTCAGGAATGTGTGGATAACTGTAAGCTGTACTGAATGCTATATACCCTGATTTGGATGTAGATATGGGTACCAAAAGGAATGCATGAATAGATGACTTAGGTTATGCTTGCATGTGATATTTGTGCCCAATGTATGATGCTTTGTTCTTTTGAATTGTTTTGTGGATCTAACAGGATTTGAATTAGATTAATTAGAGGATGCAAATTGGGAACTCACATGCATGACATTTTGTGGGTTGATTAATCTTGAAAAGGATTTGTAAAAAAAATTGAGTAGGTGAATAATGGATGTCGGTTTGACAGGATAGGAGAGACTGAGAGTGTAAAATCTTATAGAGGTTGAAAGGTTTGCATGCATGATAATTATCTGCCATGGTTGCTTGATTTTTTTTGTGCTATCACTGATTGTGTGTTGATTGAAAATGACCAAGGCAAGTTTTGAATAATAAGTAGGAAAACCAGAGCCAAAAAGCCAGACCGTTTTTAACAGTTATACCCTTTTTGTGCGCAACCCCTTTAAGCTTTAAATTTTATTGTGAACCCCAACCACGTGTAGATTATCCTACCCTATGCATGAACAGTAAAAGGGGAGTGAAAGTGAAAGTGCATCAGGACCACATAAGTTGAGGGTTGTTGAAATTGGTCAATTCCATGAGACCAGTACAATGGATGACGAGAAAAGTATACCAAAATTAGAAAGCTGAAGCAGACTAGGCACAAGTCAAAGACTATAAAAAAAATGAAATGATGAAAAATCAGAGAAATACAAGGGAAAAACAGAGCAGAGGAAAAAACAAATAACAGTTTAATGGGAGGAACCAAAAGAAGGAACAACCAGTGAAGGGGTTGAGGTGTATAGTTGCTCTCTCAAATTGTTCATACACTTTGCAATTTGAAAAACCAGAATTTTTGGAGCCCAGCCCTATTACAACTAACAAAACACCTTGTGATTCTTGATTCATGCAGTTTTGTGATTGGCTGTAGAAATGAAAGGCAATTGTGGTTCGGTAACAACATGTGAGCTAGAGAGAAACACTTAAACACATTTGAGGGATCATTATGATATCCTGTCTTCTCTGGTAGAAATAGTTTGTCTATGCAATCTTTCTACAATCTCTCTCTGTTTGATCAACCCATGAATTGTCTAGCATGATTGAGTGAAATTGATTTTGCTTCCGTCTAATTGATCTTGTTGTAATTCCGGGAAGTTCATGAAACAGTTATTGTGTTTTGAAAAGTCATTTTCTTACTTGAGGGCAAGCAAAAACCTAAGTCGAGGGGAGTTGATAAAGGCTAGATTTCAGTATTTTTAACTAGAATTTTTGGATGATTTAATGTCTCTAATGTTGAGAGCAAGCAATTAATATTCATATTTTACCTTGCAATTAATCGAAGAATGCATTGTTACCCCAGATTGATAAAGAAAAGGATTTCAAGAAGATTTGAGAAGAATCAGAGAAGAAGATGAGCTGAAAAGGAAAGACATTGCAGTTGTGAATGAAATACAAAAGAGAAGAAGAGTACTGTTAGTGACAAAGTGCTTAAGCACCAATTTCAGATTGAGCTAGAAGTCACTAAAGGCCTGCTGACACAATAACCTAAATTTAGCAAGAGGTATAAAAGGAAAAAGAATCTTCCTTGGAAAGGGAGCTGGCTGGCGGCTACAGTGAATACAGTGCCCTATAGAAGCAATTTCTCTTGTATTCATGGCTGCCATGTGTAACTAAATTTCATTTATTTTGGGATTGAATCTAATTTCCTCACACTTTGTATTTTTGTTGTTTATCTTGATAATGCATGAGTTATTCAGACTGTATTCTCTGTGTGTACTTAATGCTTGAATCATTTGCGCAACTGTTTCTTGAACCAAAAATCTTGAAATTAACTGGAAAGTAGTTTTGATGTTTAGAAATCATTGAGAGTACCCATTACAATGCAACACTAGGGATGGGTTACATTCTAATGGTTGCATGAAACAACTGTACTTAATGCGGGTTAACCCTCCATGAAAGCTGGGAATAATAGTATCATACAAGAGAACCTATGAATTTTAAATCATGAGAAATCGGGTTGAATAAATCTTATTTGTGTAGAGTCATAGGATAAACGTGCGTTGTTGATGATTTATGGTTAATAATACAAATAGTTCAGTTAATGAGTTCAATCTCAAGATAGTCTCTCGCTATTGCATTCTTTACTCTGTTTACTATTTCAGTTACTAACCCATTACTGTCTGTAATTTGTTCTGCATTAAATCTTTACGTGTTTTTCACTTAAGCTACTCCACTAGCTGAGGCTCAATTAATACCATTTCTTGTGGATTCGACACTTGTACTTATTTTTCTATATTACTTCTTGACTTGGTATACTTGCCAAAGAGAGTCATCAAGAGACTAGTAGAATTATGATTGCATCTTCATCTTCTTTAATGTTTATGTCTCAAGCTCTACCATAATAGTGTTGAGCTCATTAAAATGAGACTTTAGTAGTTTGCATTTCCTCATAAAACATGAAGAATAATCTCTTCACCAACAACTTGTTACATATGAATTATGTCATAAAGAAACTTTTACTACAACTTTCGCCATGTAACAACCCAATTATTATACAAGTATTTGTTATTTAATTAGAAACATGGCATTTTCATTTATGTGCAACAAAATTCTTATAAAAAAAATATTAATCATAACATAATCTCTTACATAACTATAACACTCAATCTCATTTTATCAAACATATATAATTCCATATTCCACTTTTGATGATCCACTATAAACATCAAAAGTTACTTGAGAAGTCATTAGGTAATTAAGTATTTCTCATTAAAACATTGGTACAATCATGATTATTTTTCTCAAGAATAGTTGCCATTTATCTGTCCACAAAAAAGAACATGTACTCATTATATAACCTATTGAGCAGATATTGGATAGTCCCAAGTTTGACCTATGAATATCTTAGTTCAAGGTGTTGTTCTGAACTATCTAGATATTCACCTACTTAGTAAGTACTTCCTAAATCCTAGCATAGTTCTTTCCTTTCATTCTACAGTACACAAAAATCAAATTTCCCAAACACAAAACTCACACATTAGCATTGTCTAAACTTGTTACAACAGAACCTATAACTCTTTTTTAACTCTCGTACTCTTTGACATTTTTAAGAATCACATGACTTGTTAAGATACCTAATATTTGGGTTAACTAATAATCTATACACATCCTCCAAACAAATACAAAAGGTATAAAATTAATAATAGAGTATATAAATAACTTTCTTTTATTCAAGTT
>Ga0123340_1002519_pt1 | contig 16625 bp, 11 predicted proteins | sample SirMexnodulemix_FD_89961 | JGI IMG/M metagenome (GOLD analysis project Ga0123340, IMG submission 89961) | Root nodule microbial communities of legume samples collected from Mexico - Siratro Mexico nodule mix | ecosystem: Host-associated > Plants > Roots > Nodule | place: Mexico: Nepantla... | reverse complement strand
TCGCAATACTATATAAAGCTATTTGAAAAACTCAAATTTATAAGAACTAATCATAAAAAATCAAATTTTACAAATACACTAAAAATAGAGACAAATAAAAGTATACAAAATTTTCAGTTTTTTTAATTCGATTTGGTTAAAAATATGATATGAGAGAAGTAGAGCTACAACACTTCAGCATAAAAAAAAATTATGTAGAAGTTATCAATATTGAAGACGACTTCGTTACTTAAAGTTATTCCTGTGCACATTATTTTAGTTGTACTTTTATTTAACTAAAATTATGTTCTGTATTTCGATGTTAATCTTTTTTAGTCTTCTATCATAAGTATGATTTTCCTTCATTTGAAGTCTTATATTGTAAGTATAACTTTTTTTTTGTTGAAGTCGTACTGCTTACACTCAACTTATCCGAACACATACAAAATTTGAGAAAAAATATATCCTTTTGGTGCAAAAGCTAGTATATTGATTATTACAAATAAATGTAAATAAAAAAATTGTGGATAATATGATTAGTTTGTGATATTAATTGTTACATACAAATATTAATGATAAATTGTACATAACCTTATTACCTTGTTGTTTAGTTTACCATGGTATATGATAAATCATATAAAATAACTAAATATCCATTAATCAATGATTATGGGTAAGGTGTAGGTTTATATAGATACTTAATACATTTATGAAGTAATAATATAAGTTTGAGGATAATTTTGTGTATTTGTATTCTTTTAATAAGTTTTTACTTTTTAGGTCATAAAGATTTGTGGTTTAAGTAAAGTGATTGATTTTAAATAATTATTATGTTGTGGAAAGATAATAATAACGGATTGTAAAATCTTGAAAAAAAAGGAAAAAGATTGAAAACTAAAAAAAGGGAAATTGAAAATCCTAAAACGGCCATCAATTTGAAGAAATATTCGCAACAGATTATAGAAGTTTTAGTGTGGATAGTTAGTAAAACTTTTTGAATATTGAAGGTTTTTTTTTCACTAGATCATGTAACCAGTTTGCTCACTTACTTTGAAAATCATATAAAATAATATTACTTTCTCTCCTCTTCATATATTTTCTTTTTTTTTTCTCTCTCTTTATTTTCTTCTCTAAATATCTTAGTTATTTTTCTCATAAAAGATATTTTTCTCATAACTAGTTCTGAAATCATGTGTATTATGAGAAAGTTCTGTTGTATCTTGAAAGACTTTTATAATTATATAATTTATAATGAATAAATCTTTAAAGACATTAATTTTTATCATGTCTTCAAAATTTTATTTTATTATATTTTTAGCCTTTCTTTTCCAACAAGTTACTTAGTTAGTCGTTAAATTATTGTTAGGATGATTTTAAGTTGTATCAACACATGTAAGCCTTACTAGTAATTTGGGTTAATAATAACCTAGGTGGTTTTAGATTATGAAATTATGTTGAGTTGTAATTATTATAAACAGTTTTAACTTTTAAATTATGCTCAGTTGGCCTAAAACTTCTCTATTACTAGGATCCCATGGTACACACGTCCCCCAACTCAAGTATGATACGATGAGTCATGAAAAAAAAATATATCTCTTTATCGAGATATTTTTCGGTAAGTAAAAGAAAAATAACATTACATTGTGAATGCATATATAATTCTTTATTTGTTAGTTCATTTAGTTGCACGAGTGCATATCTTCGTATACTTTAAATAATATTACATTATTTAAAAAACTGGATTAAAGATAATTTATGTATATGTTTATCTCTTAATCTATCAACACACTCTTTAAAAATCCAATCTTAATAAATTACAAAAAGAATATAATACTTCAAATATAATAATTAATTTAAGTAATCTAATATTAATGGATTTGAAGTTAATACAAAACCATTGAAAGATGTATCTTTCTATTATTACTTAATAATAGGAAAGAATAATTATATATCGTTACACCAATTTTTTTCTACAATTTTTTCTATCTATCAAATGAAGAAAGGTATTATTATTCTCAAATAAAAACATTAATAATATTTACTTTTTTATGTAATATTTTTCTTATAAAACATTAAAAGAATCATTACTAAAATGTTGAGAGAAGATAACTATATTCCCTTAGAAAAAGCAGGCTAAAAACATGAAGGACTCAAAACATTAAAAGAGTTACTTTTTTATATATTATTGACAAAAAATAAAAAACTATCTTTACAGTAGCACAGCTTAGCTTATGTATTAAATGTTATTATAATTACTTATTATAGGACAGTTAGGCAAGGATTATATGCTTATTATGCAGAGCATAAAGCTGCATAGTTCTTGTAATATTTGTTTGGTAAGCGTTCTGCATGTTATTCAAATTCCTTCAAGGGCAATTGATTACAAAATTCAGATTAAAATTGTCCCCTCTTATATTTTTTAAATTAATATTATTTTCTAAACTAATATTATTTTTAATAGATGGAAAATCTCCTACAAATAACATATTATGTATTTAGTTATATTTTAAAAGATTAAATTTTTATTTTATTAATTAAATTATTTTGAGTGGGTATTATATTTTAGTAATCATCAAAATAAGCTCTGCAGGAGTTTTAAAAAATTTTAGGTTGGCTATTCACGTACTCGACGGAATAGATTTGTCTTAAAAGTGTATTTATTTAAGCTGGTCATCCTTATAAATCATGTGTTATAATATCATTTGTTTGAAAAATTGAGAAAAAAATTAATGTTACTATTAATCTAAAATCTTATTAAAGTTATATTTAATCTAAAATTTTAAGACAAGGAAATATAACAGAAGGAAGCAAACTAAACATAAAAGGAAATTGTTTTTGAAAACAAGATTAAACATAGTTTAGTCACATTAATTCAGCCTAATAATTGCAGACCCAAAAGGTGGAGAATGCAAAAGAAAGAAGCACACTAAAAGGAAAACAAATCATGCACAAATATTACATTACAGAGTGTCCCAAATCATTAATAGTTGAAAGAGTTTGAACTATGAATTAAAGTCGACGAATTGGGAATTGGGAATTGGAAATTGGAAATAGGGTTTCTATTTATCGTACCCTTTCGAAACATCAGAGGCGAGTCTCGAGGCGATGGCGGAGTGGTACATGATGTCGTGAAACGTCGACGTTTCAACCGTTTTTTTCCGCAGCTGTTTCGCCTTCTCCTCTGTGAAGCACCCAGCAGCGAACTTTGACCCGGCCCGGCCCAGTTCCCGCTCCGGATCCGGTTTCGGTTTCCCTTTCGCCTTTGGGCCGATGTAGTCCGCCTCCGCGGGCCAGCCGAACAGAGGGGCCCACCAATTTGAAGAAACGGGCTTTCTGCTGCTGGGATCGGGCTTTCCGGGCGGGCCCGCAGAGGCCCGGATGATGGTGGGTTGGAAAAACGTGAATGTGGTTGCCATTTGTGAGAGAGAAGAGAAGAACAATGGATTTGGTTTTGCTTTGGAAAAGAAAGGAAAGTAGTGCAAGTTGAGTTTTGGTGAAAGAGAAATTATCTGGTGCGACAAGACTCCATGAGGGCGTGCACTGCATCAGCGTCAACCTTAATGGTGATGTATGATTGAGGGAAGGAAAGGGAATTTGGTGTGAGTGTAAAATTCGGTTGGTGGAGAGCGTAACAGAGGAGAATAATTGTGGATAAGGGAGTACACGTGGCGGGTCTAGAACATTGTGCTGACTATTGTATCTCTTTTTACTTTTTTTGAGATATTAAGTGCACTTTTATGTTAGATATTTATTTTTAATTTGGTTTTCAATTGTTATTTTGCTGCACTTTTCCGAAGATGTTGAGTCCGAAGATGTTGAGTTCCACTCTGTGTAATTGATCTCTACTTTTCAAATCCGGAATTTTGAAGAAGCAAAAATGTGTTTTGTCTTTTATTAAACATGGATTTTTGAAGTTGTCCAAATGAATAAAACCAAAATAAAACAGAAAAATATTTTTTTAAAACTATGAGAATATGCTTGTAGTATGTTTGACTCTGAGCAATTTTTTTTATTAGACAAAACTTGTTAAGAAAATATAAATCATAATATATAATTGATTGGAAAATTTGTTGTTTATTAAGTTTGAGTTGGTTTAGATTCTATTTTCTTTTTTAAAAAATATCATCTTTAAGCAGTATAAGTGATGTATGATTCAAGTAGTTTAAGAATGAGAAATATAAAGATAATTTTATTTCATTTAGAAGCATACATAAGAATGGTAATAGAAAATGTCAATTGAAGTTTATTATCTCATCCAAATCTTTAAAGTTACGAGTATAAATCTTTTGTCATATCATCTGAAGGAAGGAATTTACTCATATTTGTCTTTTACTATTTCAAAAAATAATTAAATAATTTTTTTATAAAAGGTTAAAATCATAACAAAGAAATATGATATTATTATAAATTCAATGGCAAAAGATATTTATCTTTTCTTTTATCAAAAGTTAAATATAAAAAAATTATAATAGTATAAATATTAAATGAGACTATCAAATAATAATAAGATAAATGTGAAATGATCATGAAAAAAAATAAAAATATCAATTAAAAGTGTTTTAATAATTGAAAATAAAAATAGATATGACTACTATGTGTATTAAGGCAAATATAATGACATAGACAAAATGTATATGTATATACTCGTCTTCTTACCTAACTTTTGGAAATCTTTTTGTTTTTAAATTTATTTTTTAATTTCAAATTTCGTTATTTTGATTTTTTTCTCGTCTTCAGAATTTATGTAGAATGGGCACCGAACATAATTTCATTTTTTGTTTCTCTATTTCCGATACAAGTTAATCAAAACGCGTGTTGAAAATAGAAACAAATTAAGTAGTAATTTCGCAATTAAAAGAAAAATCAATGAAAACAGTAACATGTTCCAAGGAGATCAATATGTTCACGTATCTTTGTTTTCATTATTATCATGTAAGACCTAAAAGTTGATCAATCTATTATCCTTCTTCCATTTTGTCTATCTTTATCTATACTTCCATTAGTACGAAGTATTATCATTGTTTTTAAAAGGAAAAGAAAAAAAAAACGCAAACTATATCTTTGATGAAATGTTTTATGTTGTGGTACAAAACATTTTTTTGAGGTTGGCTGTAGGGTGGGACTGACCTTAGGACTTGGAGGAATCATGCCAAACCCATTCTGCAACACCATCGTTTATTGTTTTCATCCAAATGTAAAGTGATTGTTTTTATTCATCTTCTCTCGTCTATCCAAACAAAACCTGGTTAGAGTGGTTGCTCAATCATGGCTACATACCCATCATGGTCAAAGGTTCATGATTCATTCAGACAAAGCCCATCAAGTCGTGCTTTTTGATAAGGATTATCTTGAGAAGATAAATAGGGTCCAACATATCTATTAGAACAGTGAAAGCGATGATTGAGTGTATTTTTGGGGATTGACAATAAGATATAAATGAGAATCTAACATTACACTTGTTTTATTAATTGTTATGAAATCTGGCACTGTGACAGTGTCAGTGAAGGGATTTATGGGTTGCAGCTATGAATGGAAGCCATCTGACCTCAGCTAAAGGAATCCTCACCTCATTTTACCCAATAAAAATACTCATTTTAAAATTTAATTGGCAACGATTGCATCTGCAGGCATCGTTTTTGTGCTGCAGTACACCAATGAAAATATAACTTACTAAAATAAATACTCATTTAAAAGATGATTGAATGCACCTTACCAAATCTACACTTGCTATTTAGGAGTTCTATTTGTGTAATTAAATTGTTGGATTCATCAAAAGATAAAAATTTACTTTTTATCAAATTTCAAATAAATCGAAGGTTTCCAACTTACGGTGTTATTGTCGTTTTAAGACGTAGAAAGTATGAATTAATTGAGTGCAGTGACCAGAAACCAAACCGTGCTAAACTATATTCATTCTCAATGTGGTGATGAATTTACAAATGTATACTGTTTCTCCACCCTCTTCTAAGTGGGAAAAATGACAAGCAGATGAAATGGAACATAATATTGACAGCTTAAAAGAGAGAAAAGAAGAAGTTACTGACATGTTAAAGTCCCTAAAACTAGCACGTCAAAAACACTCCAGAGAAGAGATGATCTTTAGTCTCTTTCTCTTGAAGTAACATCAATTAGAAAATGGGAGGAGGAGAAAAACCAAAACAATTATAGAAAAAAAGAAGGAAGATCGTGGACCCTTACAATAGATAACAACCCTATGTATAATCAGCTTTAAAAGCAATGAACTCATTGGCTTTGCGAGTCAGATGTAAATAGGAGTCTACTGATGAAGGGTGAGATAGCTGCAAGCAATGCCTTCGGACACTCTTCATGGGGTAAATGGCCACATCCAGATACGGCAACCAATCTCTGCACGTATGATGGTAACAAAAGCATTAGAAATTTGAATCACGTGCTATAATAATCCTGTTTTCTCCCTGTCCATTTTACACTTATGATTTTCAATCCTTAATAATACATACAGTATTTTTAAGTTTTGCAGAGAATTTATAACAAGATGGTATACTTACAGAATTTACAAGTTTTGAGGCCATAGCTTGACAGGACTTCAAGGAAACAAGGGAATCCTCAGAACCTGCAATGACTAACACTGGAATGTCTCCTACAGCTTGTAATAATGATTCTGCGATTTTAGTTGAAAGGATGGTTTCAGATGACAATTTACCAATCTCATGAAGTGCCTCATCCCATCCTTCTACAAATAGTGGAGCCTAAACACATAACGACAGTTACATATAAGACTAGTTAATAAGTTTTTGAATCTAGAAATAATACTCCTAGAAAAATATAGAGAAACATAGGTAAGAAGGATGATGTGAAAAGTTGCAGACTATATTGTAATATGATGTGAATGATGCTCAATAAAAATTGATTCCAAAACATCCAGTCATGCTTCCTCAGATAAAATGAACTAGGTATTCAATATAAGCATAAAATTAAATTAATCGTTATACAAATGTGATGGCTCATTAATTTTTATACAGCATTCCTTTCCTAGAACTTATTTCAATTCACAGATTGAAGCTCAAAATACTGAGCCGTTCTTATTTATATCATGCAAATAAAGCTTAAGGTACAGACATACCTTGTAGAGGGTCAAAACTTCTTGCGTCATTTTGGTAGGATCATACCAAGCACGCCGATTCACCACTTGAGTGATTTCTGTTCTTAGTAGAGGGCGAACCAAATGCTTCTTTCCGAGTGAGGTATGCAGAAGAATTCTTGCAAAGGATGGAACCACTTCCCTGGACAAGCTAACATTTAGCAATACAACCCCTTTCACATCAACCTGAACGGACAAAAAACAGATCAAACCTCAATACAATGAATTGCGAATTATGCACATCAATTATTGCAAATCCACAATGCTTAATTAAAACATGCATCGAGAAGACTCGATATGTATGTGATTACACATACCATTAGTAAATATAAAGACGGAGCTACCAAAAAAACACATCATATTGTTGCTGAATTTCCAAACCCACATAGCGATTTACATTTGCATAAACACTACGCATCATACTTTGGGCATTCAAAATCACTAAGTTAGGTACTTGCAAAAAATAAAGGAAGAAGAAATACACACGTTGAAACAACTCAGTGATGATTTATTTTTTTGTGCAGCCATAAGAGCAAGCAATCCTCCATCATCATGCCCAATTAACACCACTGAAGAAAATCCAATCTCCGAACAGAATGATAAAAGCAGTTCAACCTGAAAAAAATACATATCTATCAAATATTCAGTTACAGACTAAACATGAATTAAAAAATGAAAATTAACAATGGTTACATAGAAGTTCTGGTAATGAATATAAATTCCAAGCGTAAAAGGGCAACCTAAATTAACAGCTATGCAACTTTTGATTAGCTCTTGACCTTGGAAATAATAAATTGACTCCATACAGGAATGGGTAGCCATTTGATATAAACCCATATACACAACGTGTTTTTTCATGGCTAATCTAATCAAAACAAGTAACAGGAAAATAATAAAATATCTTTTAAGACAATTTGCATAAATGACAAATATTACTCACCTGAGTTTCAAGCTTATAAGGATTAGGCAACTCTTTTTCCTCCCAGTCCTCCCTGCGAGGCCTCGAACTTAATCCCCAACCAGGCCTATCGAATGCAGCAACTGAGCAATTACTCTGCCGAGCTAAAGATCCCATCATATGCCTCCAAGAGAAGACTCCTCCACCAAACCCATGTATTAAAACAAGACCTAATTGGCCAACATTCTTTGAATTTTTCTCCATAGATTGATAATCTAATATATTAGTTTCATCTTCACAAACACCATCCAGGTGAAAAACAGGGATATCTTCAGAAATACTAGAATTTATAGGACCATCCAATAGAGGAACATGTAGGGATGGGCCATGGAATTGATTGCTATAGCTCCTGTACAATTGTGGCTGGATATTTGGAGATGCACTTAGAAAATGTTTATTAGGTTTTGCGAACCCAGCGGCCATTGCTGAAGTAATGCGGCTAGAATTTGACTCAATACAGGACATTGAAGACAATGAATGTGGAGGTGAACCAGGCAAACTTAGCTTGTAATGCAGTGTAAGTCCTTGGCATGTAATGAATGAGCTGTCCGAGTTTGCAAGTAATCTGACAAGCAGTTCTTCATCACGAGCAGTACCAAAAGGTCTTCGCCTTGTCTCATAGTCACTTTTGGGAGTTCTCCCAACAGAAGGAGTGGGAGATCGTGGGACCTTTGGATAGCCAGAGAAAACATTTTTGCACGATAGAACCTGTTTGATTAAGTGATTTTGGTGTCATTTTCTAGTGAAAATGGATTCAATAAAGGTCAGCATAAAAGAGTGATATAAGTTATCAAGATGAATCTCCATTTTCGATAAAAAAAAATAACATAAAAAGCATATATGGAACTTTAACTGAGTTCCCCAATTTTCTTTAATGAAGGTTTGTAGTATCACAATCGTTTGATTCAAAATAAGAAGCAACACAAACAAATGAAATCAAATAAACAAAAAACTAGAAAGGAATTTTAAGCTTACAGCTTCAGGGTCAACTCGATGAAACAAGAGCTTTCTGCGTGCTCTGCAGCTGGTTCTATAAGCAACCACGGTATGGCCAAGGGCAAACACAACTGATGAAAGAAACAAGACAGGCATTCCCCATGGCTTCTTCAAATGAAGTCTCTGCTTCCTGAAGGAAACTGAAGCCTCCGCTTCGATATGTGAATTTACAGTGAACAAACAAGCTTTGACCGAAAGGAGAACAATTGACAGAAAGGAGCACAGAGTCACAGTTCCAAGGTAAGGACCGTGTGAGAGAGCAGGACCATCACAAACTGAATAAACACCTGCAAAATCATCACGAAAAAACAAACCCAACATGAGAATTACACTACTCACCATGCACAAATCATATAACCCCATCATGCAGACACTCAAAACAATATAGTGAAAATTCATCCACAAGGGAGACAAAAAGAAGAATGTAACTCCCAAATTTCCGATGAACATAAACTTCATGATTTGAAGTAGGGCGAGCAACTGAGCATAAAAATACAAGTTAATAAAACTAATAAAAGTTGAATTAGAACAATATAAACTATATGATTTAGAACAATTAATGCCATGAAGAACAAAAGTATTCCAATGTAATAAATTAGTATTAATATTCTATAAGTTCGAATTGTAATAAATTAGTATTAATATTCTATAAGTTCGAATGACGGCGTACAGAGAATGATAAGCGATCTTATGACTGAAACGAGCGGAATGTCCATCAAGGAGCTGTTGAAAGCGTAACTGCGAAAATGCTCCTTGAAGCTGAAACACTTGACGCAGGTGAAGTTCGAGATCAAAAAGCACGGCACCAACACGTCAACCACCGCCACAACCACCGGCAGCGAGGTGACCGCCAACGACGCCACCAATGCCACCACGAAGAAAACCGTCCGAACGCACCGCCGAAGCTTCTCGAAGAAGCATTGCCCTCCCTTCACCATTTCCGCTGGAGAAACACGCAGCCCGGAAGTAACGGCCGTAACGACCTCTCCCCGCGCGGTTGGTTACGATCGTAGCAACAGATTTGTCAGTCAGTCAGTTAGAAAGAAAACAACATAAAGATCTAGCGCGCGTGGCTCCCTATCTAACACGAACACCACTATGTTCTCCGCCGGCGCCGGAGCCATTTCCGGCGGCGGGGAAATCGAGGCTAAGAAGTTCAACGTCGCCGGAAATTTTTCCTGACGGCGAAGACGGCGGCGTAGAACGCCATTAACGGAGGCTGATGGCTAGGGTTCCGTGGGAACAATGCCCTCTCCGATCTTGTCCCGAACGGTTTGAACGCCCTCTCTTCTCTTCCTACCTATCTTTCTCTTCAGTTTTTCTTTCCTTTCTCTCTTCTGTTTTCCTCTGTCCTCTGTTTATTATTATTATTATTATTTTAATTAATTTATATATTCATGGCTTGGCTTTTGGTTGTTTTTGTAATATTTAAATGTAAGAATAAATATGGTGAAATTAAATATTAAGAATATGTCTTGATTTTGGGAGGAAAGTTTTGCATTTAGTGGGTGACCAAGAGTCACTGGATACTGCCACTGTTGCCAGATCACAAATCCTTCCTTAAATTAATAAAAAAATTCCAACAAAACATATTGGTCGTGTTAAAAAATGTAATAAAATAATTTGATAACTTATGACAATCTACTTTTTTAATCATAACTAAATTTCAAATTGTACATTTTCTTATTTTTATTATGAGTTAAATTGATTTTGTTTTTTTGTTTTCCATCAGAATATCCTAAAAAGGAAAAGGTTAGAGGTTCTTGAAGAGGAAAAACTTGAATTGAAGAGGTCAAGGGTGTTGGTGTTCACGTCTTGCGGATTTTCCAAAAAATATATATAAAATCTTGAAATTAATTTTTGAAGTAGTTAAAAATTACTATTTTTTATTACATGAATATAAAAGTAATTAATTAATTTTGGCATGATGACCAAGGAGTGTGATATGAATAGGGGCGGCGAAACGGTTAGGGTGCAGAATTATTTGGTGCGGACAGAGACACAGTAATGAGTTCTGTTTATGTTTGTGTTAGTGTTATGTGTGGTCGGACCAAGAATTCAAACACTTAGGTCCGGTCACTATCTCCACTGTGGCCCCACACACCACACCCTGTTCCTTTCTTTGTTAACTGCCACCTGTCATAATAATTTTTTTCATTTATTCTTTTTTATCTTAAAGCCAAACCTATAATTATATACTCTTTCATTTTTCCATTTTTAAAAATTGAAAAATTTTAGTTGTATAATATCTTGATTTAGTAATTAAAGTATAAGAAAAATCAAATAAAAAATATTAAAAACTCAGTTTAATATTTATTAGTATTCACAAAACCTATTATTCATTTTTATTCAGCTTTTTATTTATACTCTATCTTATTAATGATGTACTGATTTGAACATCAAAATATTTCTTACAGATAAACTTCTATAGAAGCTACTTCAACTCAAATTAACAAGTATTCAAATTCTACCTTATAAAGAGACTAATTTGATTTTAGGTAACAATAGGAATTAAGTTTTTGAAAAATGATGTTTTGAAGGTTGAGAAAGGCACATGACATTCACCAACATAGACATAGGGTGTAGCAAGTACCATGATATGCAGTACAACCTAGTCTGGCAATGGGGACATTGAAAAAGGTTTATTTCCTTCACCAATAATTAATTTTAGGTCCATTAAGGGAAATGGAACAAAACGGGGCTGTTGCTTTCCCATTTTGGTTGCCCAAAAAAACGTCACGGGTGATCCTTCTTCTTACACTGCTATCTTTCCCATGTGCTTGCTGATGTTTCAACCACACTGCCTCCTCCAAAGAATTCACCCCTTTTTTCCACAAACACTGTTCCAGACAGAACGGATTCTCTAACTGTTTTAGTTCTCAATCCGAGACACACTAGGCAACTCAAAAGCTGTGATGAGAGTGACATTTTTAATTATTCATTCCAATCAAATATGCATGTATATAATTTCACTTAAAGAAAAATTATATGATTTTAGACATCAGATTTCAACTCATATAAAAGTTACTCACTGTATCTTAAGAAAAATAGCTTGATGTTAGCATATGTATTATTCATATATGTGTAAGATTTTGCAGATTGTTATTATTAAATACATATTTTTATTAGTTTAATTAATTATAATCTACTTATAATTTAATTAACTCTTGTATTTGCATTATATAAACTGATTATTATAAAATGTAAATCATGAAAATTTTCCTTTTCTTTTGAGTAAAAAAATTAATCCTTAGTCATTGAGTAGTAACTCTAAGCATATTGTACATATTCACATATGATATTTATCTCCCTTGTCTGATTCTTTTACCTTGTTTGATGGCACGATGATCTAATGAGTAATGACATACAGTTTTTCGGTTGAAACAAGCAACAACTGAAGAATCTCTTTTCTCCTTTATCGTATGCGTTCACACAGTAGTTGTAAGTTGGCAGAATCTTGAGTCACCCTTTTTTCTGCTGTGTACTATAGCCAATAAGTGAGTGGTGATTTTGGCTAATTTACCACAATGGAAACAAGATCCGTGATCCAACTCAGAATGGTTGCAAGAAATTTTCATTGTGAGTTAATTGAATTATGGAGTGGTGTGTATGAAGTGGAGTCACTTCAGCTATTATGGAGTAAACTTTATCTCAAGCATGCTGCAGTTTGCAGATAAGAAGTGCGCAATTCTGAATGGTGTTTCATTTTTTATTATTGTTTTGATTTGTCGCTTATCTTGTTTCCTTCTTACATTATTGGAGATTAATGATACGTACTTGGATTCTCTTCTGTCATTGATTGTTTCCATGTAGACCATATTGGACTTTTTCACTGTCAAGATAAAAATTGAACGGTGTTAGCCAATTGCACACTAAAATCCACCACTCCTCCTAATCACACATGTCTAAAGTGTAATCAGTGGTCACTTTTTCAAAAAGCTGATTCCAAATATTGTTTATATGGTCACCAATTGAAATTAGAAAGTTTCAATTCATAATTAGTCTCCTGATAAGGATACTTAGTATCAGCATTTCTTTTCCTAATGCTGAAATTTTCAAAGCTTAAGCATATAAATGAGTTATTTATACATATAATCTAAGAGGGCTTTAATATGTGGTGATTGTTGATCTGTACTCATATCTCTTTTGAACGTGGACAACCAAAGTGAGCTGTTTGATATTTATTTGTATAGTTTAACAACTCCGGCAATTTATCATAAAGTTAACAAAATATGCTTACCTATATAACAACTCATTATTAGTAATGTACCATAATAACATGTCTTATGAACTCCCTTAATACATATACACAACATGTTTTTTCCAATTTTGGAATTTGGGCACCTAATAGAATTGTCCATTGATGCATGGTGGTGAAAACACAAGAGAACACTTTGTCTGCTGCTTCATATAGAAACAATGATAACCTTAAACTTTTGCATTTCATTAACTATAATATCTGTGACGTATTTTCTCAAACATGTAGAAGTCTAGAATGCAAGAAACTTGTACCTGAGTACTTTGTGTTGTGTGGTCCCTTAATTTGGTTCAGCTTTGCAACCATCAACTGCTATGAAAAATCCCCACCAGAGCAGTTCCCCAAGACACATCTACCTCTTTGGCCTGTTGCATTTTGGACTGAGTATAATGGTGAAATATTCTTCCTAATACACATTCAATAAATAAGGTAATTCCAAAACAAGGCACAGCTTTTTCTTGTGCATAGAATATAACAATAATGACTGATACAACTAACTTTCTGGATTGTGTTTGTCATAATACTTAGATTGTTTAAGCTTACAATCACAAGAATGGAGCATAAATCAATGGTACTTCAAACAAGATAAAGATGACTTCCAAAATTAACTATTCCCAAAATTCCACACTACCCCACTTATAGTTCTTCAAGAAAGTCCAAAGCCTAGAGTAACTAGTCATCAGGGTTGAAAAATGGGAATCTAAAACATCACCATTTTTCTTTTGTTCCTAAATATTCCACCCCATTAGATTCAAGCATTATTGGTTCAATAAAAGACTAGAAAAAATCAGAAGAGTTTGTGTAATTTCATAAAGTTTAAAAATTGATTAATATAATTTACTCAAATTAAAATATATTAATTAATTGTCATGGTTTTTAAATTTAAGCTTATGTAAATATTTATAATACACCTTTCCCTTCACATTTAACACACACTTTCCATTACTTTAAAGATTTATGTTTTATTTGAAGTTTAAAAATTAATCGTTTTAATTATTATAATTTTAAGAAGATGTAACTATCTCAGTTCCTATGAAAGTAAAGTTGGTCCTATGTTATCACAATCAAGACGCTACCAGGTGAGTTTTGTATCACGTGTCTTTTTAACTGATAATAAATACCTAAATTGTTTGCTTGGATTTACTTAACTATTTTTACTTTTTTACTTTTTATATTAACAATTTTTTTAGTTTCATACTTTTTATATTTAATATATTTTATTTTCTGGGTTTATAAAAGATACTTAAAAGTAATATGTCTACAAAATAAAATACTAAAATTATATGCATAAGAACCCAACGATTTTAAAGTATAGCTACTAAAAGGTAACATGTAAAGTTATAAGAAACTAAACAAAATTAATTTCTTTAAAAGAAATTAATAAAAAATAATTTTAAATTTTAAAATATAAACAAATTTATTTTGAATTTGAAGAACTAAAACTTCAATTAGATCAATTTAAATTAGCAATCAAACTTGTACAGAATATTAGACTTATACTCACCATCCATAATGAGCCCATTTTCCACCGACTTGGGCTTTGTTGAAGGAATATTGTGGGCATATACCACATTCCATAAAAAAAAATCAAAACAGTTTGTGCAATTTCAGAAAATCTGGAAATTGAATAGTATAATTTACTCAATTTAAAATATATTAATCAATTTTCATGATTATTAAATTTAATTATATGTAAATATTATGACAATAAGTATTTGACTACTTTAAATAGTAGTTAATTCTTGTTTTATTATATGTCAAAAGAAAAATGATGTTTCCACTAATCATTATATTTTTTTTTTTTCAATTTCATCTCACTACTTTAAAATTTCTCAACTTAGATTAACTTAAAAAAAATACATAAACGTAACTTTTTATGTGAAATCAACAGCTATAAAATTAATATAATATATTAAAACGTTTCATTCATTATTCAAGACAGATATCATTTCCTTTAACTTTAGGTGATAAAGTATTATTTATTGTTTTACCATGTATCACGTTTCCTGTGTTTTTTATTGGTGATTATAAGTTAACGGTCAACGTAATACCTAATAGTGAGATGAAATTAAAATAACAATAAAATAAAATAAACTATTAAATAAAAAATTATAGAATATATAAAGTTAAAAAGTATGATGTTGAATTGAAAAGAATAAAAATGAGAGTGGGCCATTTTGAATAGTGGATCAGTACCACATGTGATTCAACAGACTTTGTTTTCTATTTGGACCAAAGCCCAACTTGCTGTGCTATTTCTACTCTTTCATCAAGGCTTGTGTTAAAAAATTTTAATTTTTTTTGGTTTATCTTTTTTGTTAAAATGGTATTTTGGAAATTATCTATTTCAAAATAAAAACTTGAAATTTTTAGGATATTTTGGAGCATAATTTTTTTGTATTGGAGGATATCCATTTCAAAATGAAACAGTGAAATTCTTTTGTATAATGAAAAAAGTAGATAGTTGAATGCTTTCTGTCATTAGCATTAATTTTAGTTAGTTTTTTCATTAGTTAAAACTCTGTTTGATGCTTTTAACTTTGTTTCATTTATAAGTTATTTTAGTAATCTGTAAAATTATGCAAAACATGTTTCAAGTAAATTTTTAAAAAAGTTAACTTACTATGTTCTAGCTTTTATGTTTCATTATTTTTTGCATTTGAATATTTTAAAATTGTGTGCAACTTTTTTTATGATATAGTTTTTTAAATATTTTTCCTGTCATCAGGTAAAAAAATTTATTACTTTTACACTCTTTCACATAATGAAGGGTTCCCTCATTTTTGCATTTTTAAGATAAGGATAATGACACGTAATACTTTTTGTTTTTATTTATTTGTTATTTTTAAAAATGTTGGCGGTTATACTATTAATTTTTGAACATACAATATTTGTTTAATTATTTATTATTTATCGAGATGTTGATATTGATAAGTTTATTATTATTATTATTATTATTATTATTATTATTATTTTTAAATACTTCTTATATTACATAATTTATTTTAACCATCATACTAATTATACAATTTGTTTACACCATGTTTGGACAAAGTTTAACAAAATCTATCTACATGTTTACCTTTTAACTTTATCTTGGTAGTGATTGAAAATATTTTAAGAATAATATGGTACAATATGCAATAAAAATATAAATAGTTGAAGCTAAATAATATAATTAAAACATTTGAATTGTAATTTTTTTTGAAGTAGTTATAATTGATCTAAAATATAAACATTAATAACTTATACTGTATTATTGTAAATTAGATCATGTAACATTCTTAAAATAATATATATATATATATATAGTG
>Ga0123340_1002518_pt1 | contig 16627 bp, 10 predicted proteins | sample SirMexnodulemix_FD_89961 | JGI IMG/M metagenome (GOLD analysis project Ga0123340, IMG submission 89961) | Root nodule microbial communities of legume samples collected from Mexico - Siratro Mexico nodule mix | ecosystem: Host-associated > Plants > Roots > Nodule | place: Mexico: Nepantla... | reverse complement strand
ATATATATATATATATATATATATATATATTAATGTAGATATTAATTTTAAAATAAGAAAATATTATTATCTCTCAAGAGGATGATGTGCCTAATTGGATGCTTGAGGATTATGACATCTTAAATTAGAAGTCTGTTGGGAGTTATATCTCTCCTATGGAGATTTCTTGTGATTGTGGCAAGGTTATTTGATCCTTTTCCATTCTTCCTACCAAATCTTTGGTTTATTGAAAATTTTTACACTGTAAGTTGCCTATTGACACTGACTTTAAAAAAAAGAGGGGTGGTGTCATGTTCCGTGTGCTCTTTATGTAACTCTCAAGAGGAGCCTATTTCTCATATCTTTTCTTGAATGTCCTGATGTCTTGTCTATCCAGTCTTGAGTTGAACAAATTTTTGTTGAGTTAACTTCTTTATCCTATGTTCTTTTATCTCATATTAGGTCTTTAGAAAGTCTCCTTATTAAGCTCATTAGGCTTGTTGCTATCACCTTTTCGGTTTGGATGATTGGAGGAAGGGAAATTATTCCAAATTCCAGCAGGATATTAGTATTCATATGATCAGTTTACTTTATAAAAAATTATATCAAAATGTCCGGTGATTCCTCTAATAAAACAATGAATAATGATATTATTGACTTTTTTATTTTGAAATTTTATGGTATAAGTACTAGGTTTGGAAAACTTCTCATCCGATTCCAGTGGTCTGAAACTTTCATTCGACTGGTTGGATAAAAGTTAACACAAATGATGTTATAAGGGGTTCACTTGGTCTTTACCTGTGTTGGTATCTTTAGAGAGAGCATGAGGAGTTTGTTGGTGATTTTTCTTCTTTTTTGGAAGTTCAGTTTTCTCTTTTTGCTGAGCTTATGGGTGTTATCTTGACAATAGAGTATGCTAAAGATGTTGGTTATTGACATTTATAGCTGGAGACTGATTCTATCATAATTTGTTAAGCTTTTACCTCAACCCAGCTTATTTCTTAGTCCATTAGAGGAAGATGAAATAAGTGTTTATCATTCTGTAAAAAAATGATTTCAAAGTTTCACATTAACCGTTGTACTAATAAACTTGTTTCTTTAGAGCTGAAGAATAGATTTGACTTCTCTTTATATTATATTTTATTTTCTGTGATTTTTCAAATTCTTTTTATAATAAGTATAGATTCTCTATATTTCCTCTTGTTTAACTCGTTTTTAGAGAATGATTTTGTTTATCTCTACATGAGTTTGGCCTAGTCTTTTATGTTTATTTTTTTATGATATAGTTCTTTTAAATTAAAAAAGTTATGAAAAACAATTGATATATGAAGAGTGGGAGAATAATTTGTTTTATATGAAATAGTATCAGACAAATCAAAATAAATAAAGTAGTTTTTTATAATATTTGATAATTGTAAGTATTTAATCTATGTGTACATAATTAATCACTTAATATTAAAGGGAGTATCCATCAGCTAAGTAAATTTTGATACTCCATTATATACATCTAACTATTAAATAACTACTTTGAAAAATTAACTCGCCACTCTTCTCTCTACATATGAGTAATAACTAGAAAAAACCTTAAACAAAATCACATTTAACTCCACTGTTCTCGCTGTATATGAGTAATGAGTTCATTTAATTTTTTCTATTTTTATATAATAAAAAATATTTTTTATAAAATACTTTCGAATTATATTTATTAAGAATTATGTTAAATTTAAAGATAAGAATATTTTTAAAATAATATCATTAAGTATTGCTATAACTTTTTATATTTTGTGAGATTTTCTTTCTATTAAAGTTTAGAAAAAGTAATTTTCTGTGTATCTATGTTTAAAAAATAAGGCAAAATAATAGTAAAATAAGGTTTAAAAATTAAGATTGATTTATGTTTAAGTTTATTAGGACAATATTTTTTTTTAGCAGAAAGTTGTAGTCTGAAAACTGTATGCATGCATTCGAACAAGAATCGTCGTTTCCAAAGATAAAAAAAAATAAAAATAATTACTTAAAGAGTAAAAAATACTTATGAAGGAAACATTTGATTTTGATTAAATAAAAGATAATTGTTTCTTGTAGGATCCAAATAGCTTCCTGCACAATATAAATATTAACAAATTTTTTTTGAAAAATAATAAAAGATAATCTTATAAATATTGACAAATACCTATATTTTTTTAACAAACATTAAATTTGTTATCAGAAAATTAAATATTGGAAAAAATGTGTTCAACTGCATTTTTAAAATTAATCGTATTAGTATCCTATCTCAAATTATAATATCTAACCAGTAAAATATATCATTATAACAAATTAATAAAAAATAAAATAATGCAATTGATTGAAAAAGAAATTTATGTTTTTACGAGTGTAAATGAAAAAAATTAATTATTTATCGGAAGCAATTCCCTAAATAAAATCTTATTCTATTGCATATTTAAAAAAAAAACTTAGGAGATAGATGCGATTAGGATTGAAAGCAAAAACGTGCGTTAGAAACGAAAAAGAAATAAATAAAACATCAAATTGACCTAACTAGATTGTAAGACTTTTATGCTCGCACAGTTCGCGGCAATAATTTGTACAGTTCATGAGTGGGGTCATGTCAAAATTAAATCGAAATAATATTTGAGATTGTAATTCGTATCAAATTAATTTGATCAGACGGAAATGAATAGTTATGTCTAGAGAAGAAAAAGAGCATTAAACAAAAACTTCAAATTCACTTATTGTTAATAAATACATAACTCAAATTGATGTTGTTTAGTGATTTTGGTTAACTCAGATTGAATCCAGTTAATTTAGTGTACCCCATCCGGAAACAGGTCTGGCAAAAACAGCTATGGAATGTTATAAATTAATATGTGTTAGAGAGATACACCTTACAAATAACTTCACTCTACCCAGAATTGGAATTTGAAATGTAGTGATGGAAGCAAAGTGAATGGCCCACGTCACACAACCTTGTCACAAACCTTCCATAACAACGTTGGAAGGTACAATGGTAATGACGCGGAACAAGGTTTGAAGATTCCTAGTCTCATTCTTTTCCAACTTTACCCTTCTCACCAATTTGACTTTTCTCTTTACAAGTTATTTTTTTTTTAATTAAGGAATTATCTGTTGTGGCCCTTTTTTTACTGCGTGGAAATGATCTGTTGTGTGTTGCGAATGTGATTAGTGATATATGTTATGGTTATTGAAGAGAAGAGGGTGTGCTGGAGAATGGGTCAGCAATTGGACCTCTCATCCTTACCCTTTGAACTGGTGATTCCTATGACCAAAGACTAGTCCGAGTAAAGAAAATCCACTCCACTTTTCTCAGTCAAACTTTCCTTTCCTTTCTATTTTATGCGCTTTCCCACACTTGGCTTTTTTCATAATCACAACCTCCCCCTTATAAATCCCATATAACTCACCTCCTCGCTAACCCCGTTTTCTCTTATTCTCTTCTATATACTTCTAGACCCTTGCTTTTTGGTTTTGTTTCTTCTCCAAACCTCACCAATCCATGCTTTAGTTTACCCATCTTTGGCATGTGCCACTTTGCCTCTGACACAAATTTTTCATCTCAGAACCAATCATTTTTCATCACCTGGCACATCACGGGCTTCATCTTGCTTTTGTGCCTACATGGACAACATGGCAGACCCCAAGAGCATCATACAAGAGCTTCTACAAGGTTTGGTGTTGGCAAGGCAGCTCCAAGGGTATCTCCACAAGCCTTCTTCTTCCCAAGAAACCCGTGACCTAATCCAGAAGATCATATCCTCCTTTGAAAAGGCACTTGAAATGGTAAATTGGAAAGGGCCACTGCCTGCTGGTGAGTCATCGCAACTGCCCCTTGCAGCTGCAATCCGAATGTCAGACTCACCTATCAGCGGTAGTCCCCAAAGTGAAGACTCCGAGAGAGATTTGAAGGACCAAGATCACAATGCTTTCAGAAAAAGGTACATCTAATACCAATGCATGCATCTATACACCAACTTGCCTTCGTGTCCATACCAAATGGTTTTGTGATTGCCTTTTCTAATATTGTGGAAATTTTCCGACAAATATTATTAATGCAATTACAATTGCCATTACATTATGGCAGCTAGCACCTCAAGAGCTTTCGAGTTGTGACTGAAATCTGGTCACTAACTTTTTTTAAAATCCTGCATGTAGTTTTTACTCTAATGTTATAAACTCCTTTCCTCGCAGAAACACTTTGCCGAGATGGACAAAAAGGATTCGGGTTACACCAGGAATGGGAGTGGAAGGGCCTCTTGATGATGGATATAGTTGGAGAAAATATGGTCAGAAAGACATCCTTGGAGCCATGTACCCCAGGTAACAAGATACTTAATACTATTATGTCTATATTATATGTATATGGTGTTGAACTAGGTTTATATGTACATATATATAACTATATACTTTGTTGGTTTGCAGGGGCTATTACAGATGTACCCACAGAACTGTTCAAGGTTGCATGGCAACAAAGCAAGTGCAAAGATCTGATGAAGACCCTACAATTTTTGAAATCAATTACCGAGGAAAGCACACATGCACGGTGGCCCATAACGTGGGTTCTTCTTCAGTGATTCCACTGGAAAACCAAGAACCAAGTCTGAACAACACAAATCAGCAGCAGAATATCTTGCAAAGCCTTGAGCAGCAGCAGCCAAATGATTTACTTTTGAGTCTCCGAGAAGGGTTGAGAGTCCAAACAGAGAACCTAGATTCCACTGACCAATCATTTGCTCCGTTCCTTTTCCCTTTATCAACAAACATAAAAAATGAAGGCCAAGTTTTCCCTCCCCATTTGCTTGAAAATTTCAGTTCTCCTTATGTGTCACCTGCTACATCCGGAATAAGCCACTATTCGCTGTCTCCAAGTGGGGTGAACAGTTTTGTAGGGAACCCAAATTTGGCACCTTTTGAGTCTCGTATCAATGACATGATCCCAGCTGCTACTTCAGCTCCAAACTCAGCAGCAGTTGCTTTAGAGTTTCCTTTCAACCAGTTTGAATTTGACGGTCAGAACTTCAGATTCGATAACCCATGATTTTTGTTGAGTATAAGAGAATTTGAATAAATTACAAAATCTTTTTTTTTTAAATAATAGAATTAGAAGCATATGATGAAAATGGAAAGACATCAGCAGGTGCTGTAAGGTAACATTCTAGAATTATATGACCCTTTAGAAAAAGAGGCAAAGAACATTTCTATGTATGTCTTAGCTACTTGTGTCGTAGGAATGTGCAATTCTAAAATTGCTTAGTCAATAAGAATTTTCCTTCATTGTTAGAGACAGACTCTCTTTTCTCATTTTTTTTTTTGGCTTTATATGAGGATTTAACTTTACTCACAGAGGTACCTTATCAGTGCAAACTGGATGATGAAATGGTCACTTTCTGGAGTCAGAGGAAAGGGGAAAAATATATAAACCATTGTATTTGTTTCCAATTCTCTACAAATAAAATAAACAATCCAGTTTCTACAAAGCAGGTTAAGGTATCTTATCTTTGACCGTTGAAATGTTGACGCGGACAAAAACAAAAAAAAAAACTAGCAAAACTAATGTTGTTTTGTTGAACTGTGATTTTAGTTGTACAATAGCGCTTTTAACATTAAAGTCGCAACTTGGATCGAAAATAAAAATGGAAAAACTAGGGCAACAAATAAATAAGTGGGTCTATGTGACATTTATCCAGCAATATTGTCAAGGGAAATTTGAAAATACTTTTCTATAAACTAAGGTTTTTGAATTTCTGTTGACTATACTATTAGCATGTTGAATGGTTTTTCAAACTGAATTTCTATCGTTTATATTTCCTTAAAAATTAAAATATGTGCGAAGAATTATGGATAAATAAACATTTTTAATCTGTGATTTATCACTTATAGTCAATTTATTTTTTAAGTATATCATGAACGTAGTATTGAAAATTCAACTATCACTTTAAACACATATTCTTTAATTTTTTTCACTTCTCGCTTTTTTTGTGTGGTGAAAAATTAGATGAATTTGATCTCGAAGATCCATCCAAGTTAGATAGAGTTCACGGTCTCGAAGATATTTACAAATATACTTCAGATTATTTACCATTGAAGTTCTGGCATTATGGACAATGAAATTTGAAATATTTGTTATGAATATACTTTTTAGAGTAATTTTAAGAATATACTGAACTGAAGAAAAAACATTGAATAATTATATACCAATACAAATGTGTTCAGGTGCAATTTGTAGTATTCAAAATTGTATGAAATGTAAAACAAAAATATAGATTTTCATATAAAGAAGTTTTGTAAATATTACTACGGTCAAACAAAATGCTTCTTAAAATTTTTAGTCCCTTAAAATTGCTTTCCACATCAAATGAGAGAGGAGACCACAAATATTTGGATGTTTAAAGCCCAAAACCGTAAGTGAGCATGGGCTTCAATTTAACAAAATGTCAGACCACGGGCAATTACTGCACGACTGCTTCTTCCTGCACTCCAAGCCTTTTTTTTTCAGGTACCTCCAAAAATTTCATGTTGTCCAAAAATACCTTTAAAATAACAGTGTGAAGACAGAAATATCACCTGAACTCTAAATCTATATTCCCTCATTCCGTTTGTGCGCCGTCACCTCCAAGCAGAAATTCCATTTTGCGTTGCCTTTGCCATTTTGGTTTCGTTATCCATTAATAGTAACATATTTCACAAGCATTTGAGATATATATATATTAAACATATATTGAACGATTTATATTTGAGAGATTTCTGTTTTTACAATTTGGGAGTGGAGCTTTTTTATTAAAATTTAGTTTCGGAATAAGATATTTTGGAACTGTATTCCGGAATAATATGTTTCTGAACATATTCACACCTTCCAAAATTATATTCCGGAATAAATCGTTCCGTAACTCATTTAAAAAACTTAAAATGAATTTCGGAATTCACTTTTAAAATTACAAATGTGTTCCGCAACCCCTGGTATATTGAATCCACTCTTAACTTATCTCACACAATGTTGCACGACCAATGCTTTGTAGTGTCGTTGCTCTCCCACTCTTCCGCTGCCGCCGATAATGCAGACCACTGCAGCCACTCACCCACTACACCTCAATCCATCCATCTTCAAGGTTCTACCCACCCTCAACATTTAATCCCTCCACTTCCTAGGGATCAACTAGTAATTACAGAAAAGATACTGTTGGAATATTTTAAAATTTTGAAGGTTCCTTAAGAAGGCTTGAAGGTGTAGAAGCAGTCTTACTGCACCATATCAATTCCAACCTACATCGTATCAATTTCGGAAATATTAGAAATATCTTAATATTTCATTTCAAATCAATGAAAGAGATGTTTTCTAACAACATTGTTTAGAATTCTAGAATGTAAATTTTAGGTTCTGAAATATGTTTTTCAGAATATATTTTTTAGAACGTGAAATTTATCTTTCGGAAAATATATTTTGAAAAATGTAAAATTTATATTGTGGAAAATGTTTTTTAGAAATAGATTCTTGAAATTCTAAATCCGAAAGTCATTGAATTATAAACTTAGGAATGTTTTAATCATTTCATTTAGTAATATGATGCAGGTAAAAAAAAAATTATACGGTGCAGGAAGCAACTGACCAGAACACGCAAGTCACAAAGAACCCACCAGATGGGCCTTCATAGTCCATAAAATTTATATATGAAAAATTATATTTTGACAGTTTTTGCCCTCTAAAAATTAAGGAGAGTGAAGAATTATAATGTAACATCCGAATACGTGAGAAATGACCCCACAACGAACAACTTGTTCTAAAAATCCTCATGATTCCCATCAGTTGTCGTTCCATCATCAAATCAATGAAATGCCACGAATTGTTAAAAGAAGGAAGCAAAAAGCAAGTGAGCCCTTAATGTACTGCCGCATATGATCTCTCAAGAATAAATTATGATAAAAATTATTTTTTAGTCTATAAAAAATCATTTTTAATTTGCTTACTCTTGTGGGATCACAAGAGAATCCATAATTTAATGGACTTGGTATTAGTAGTTATATTTTGTAAATGGCTTCGTGTTAAATGTGACATTTTGTGACTTATCATTTTATAACTAGGTGCTACATTTTTATTGGCATAAGTGGTCAGTTTCTGCTTAACTGAATAAATTTCTCAAAGGTGTAATATATAAGAACTACCTTTTATGAATATAGTCGGTGCTTCTCAGTTTTCTCTATTTCTATTCTCTCTTCCATAAAATTTTGTACCTTACTTCAACCATTATATTATTTAACAACTTCTTATAAAATTATACTTTTTAATTAAAATTTATATTAGTCAATGTTCTACCTTAGTTGATTGAATATGATGCTTGAGTTGTTGTAAGCTTTTTAACATGTTCAATTTATAAAGAAAAATATATTAATTTTATATTAAATAATTTATAATTGTCATAAAAGTAAATAAATTATGTTACACTATCACACAAACAATAATATTAGCTAGTTTGAAAACAAAATTTATATGCATAAAGCTGTAGTTATTGTTGAAAAAAAGTAATCTTATTTTTTTAATAATAGAATTATTTACTGTTGACAAAAAAGAATTAACATATATGAAATATTTGAGATTTTTCAATTTATATATATATAAAAAATAATAATACAACGTTTAGAGAATTATGACACATACACTCAACCATCTTTACCCTTTTCCTACTAGGTACCAACATTTTCCCGTCATACAAAAGAAATCCTAGTTTCCTATTTCAACATAATCATTATAATTGTTACACATTTTAAACGTTCCACTGATGAGATAATTAGATATTTTGTTCTCAAATCACATCAGGCCTCATACCACACTGTTTTATTTGTAACAATTAATTCACCCAAGTAACGTACATAACCAAAGCTAAGTCTGATACCTAAATGTGTCTGATTTTTTTCTTCACGGGCAGTTTTGAAGCATTGATGTTTCTCCTTGCTGTTGGATCCTCCATATATCTCGCTTGTTCTCCCTGACCCCAAATTTCTTCTTTGCTAACGAGTTTTCTTATGTAACTCGAACCAGAGTTTTCTTATGTAACTCGAACTGTTATTTGCTTGCATACAGTAATATTTGCAAAAGATTGAAACACACTACGGAACCTCGTAGGAGGCTAGGTACTTTGCACAACAAACACTACAAGAAAATAACAAAATAACTCTCAAAATCTCTAGGTTAATGGTCCACACAAGAAGTATGGACCAAACCCACTCTAAATTATCACAGCCACTCAAGGTGTGACCCATACACCAAAATAACTCAAGATATGACTCACGCACTAAAATATCATTTGTAATTAATTAATTGTAAGCAGCAGTTAGACTACGCAAAAACGTAAAAGAAAATTCAAACAAAAAAATATAAAACTAAGTAAGGGTCAGGCCCACGCACCAAAATATTATTTGTAATTAATTAATTGCAAGCAACGTGGGCTAGACCCACGCAAAACGCAAAAGAAAATTAAAAAAAAAAAACAGGCGGCACGCACCAAAATATTATTTGTAATTAATTAATTGCAAGCAGCATGGGCTAGATCCACATAAAACGGAAAATAAAATTAAAAAAAATATAAAACCAAGCGGGGCTAGACCCACACACCAAAATATTATTTGCAATTAATTAATTGTAAGCAGCGTGAGCTAGATCCATGCAAAACGTAAAAGAAAATTAAAAAAAATAAAATAAAACCAAGCAGGGGTAGACCCACGTACCAAAATGTTATTTGCAATTAATTAATTGCAAACAACATGGGTTAGACTCACACAAAATGCAAAAGAAAATAAAAAAACAAGTGGGGGCCAGACCCACATACCAAAATATTATTTGTAATTAATTAATCGCAAGCAGCGTTGACTAAACCCACACAAAACACAAAAGAAAATTCAAAAAAAAAAAAAAAACCAAGTAGGGGCATACACACACATCAAAATATTCTTTTCAATTAATTAATTGCAACCAGTGTGGTCTGATGGTTAAGTATATTGAATTAATAAGTATGTAACATGACAGAAAAACTCTTATGATCTGCTGGTTAAGGGTTTTGTCCAGGTGATGAAAGGTTTTGGGGTTTTGGGTTTGAGTCTCTCCTGTTGCGTATAAATGATAATAATAATAAGATTTTTTATATATTTTTTTAAAATATATGTTTTATTATAAGCGTGGGCCTGACCCACGCAAGATAGTCTTGCTTTGAGGATTCTAGCATGGTCCCTTTGCCCACACTATGCATACGCATGTACATGGGTTTTTAGTACTTTGCATGGGCTTTTGGTCTATGCTATTTTGCTATTTTCTTGTAGTGAAAAGCAAAAGCATTTCATTAAACTAACCATCCCACCCACTGTTAAGCTTATTATGCTTTTTAATCCTTCTTATTTTACCCTTACTTTGTCAGAGCCCTTCCTTCCCTTTACAAATTTAACATGGTCACTAATTTAACATTTTAATTTAGTTTTCTCAACTTTTTTCTTATAGACTATTTTGTTTGGGTGCCTTTTCACCTCTTTTGTGGCACTCATATGGTCTGATTCAAAATTTCACTTCCTACCCTATGTTACTATGTCTGCAAAATGAGATTCTAGGTGTCTAACACATCCTACTTCCCACCTTCTATTTATTCAGTACTGGTTATACAACTACTGATTTTATATATATGTAGGAGCAAAAACAGTAAGCGGGATATGAGAAGGAGGATTTCGAGAACCAATTTTGAAGTGAGGCCTAAACTTTTAGTTGTGCCATGGTGAATATCTTTTCAGAATCTACCCTCTTGTTCTTAAATACCACTTTATTCTTGTGTGTCCATATGTTTCAAATTATAGCTACGATATTCATTTACATGTTTTGCTTCCTTTGTTGTTTCTTTCCATTAGATTAAATTGTTGAAGTTTCATCTTAGCTTGGTTATGTATTAATGTGACTATGTTTATTCATTCATAACACATATTCCATACATTGCATGCAATATTATAGCTAAAAAATAGATGGTTTACAATTTCTAATTCATCCTAGCACATAGGGCACTTTGGGTTGTTTATATTTATTCCTTTTTAGCATGTTATTCTTTGTTGCCACCTGATGGAGTATCACCCTCTAAGAAAAGTGGTGCTTCACCGTACCATTTGTCTTCCCAAAATTTTATCCTTATTCCCAAACCTACTCTCTAAAACCTATTGTCATTGAACCAATTGTCCTTTTTTCATCCTTCCACATATCTTTTGCAAATCTCTCAACCACTATAATTTGTACTTATTATGTCTTTTATTATTTAGGTTCCTCTAGGACCCAAACCTTGCCCTAATTAATGTGGAAATGGTGGACCCTACTAATTTTGTTACTACATTCCCATATTGAAGAGATGAAACATATTACACCACAGTCAGTCGAATCCCTAATCCCTTCAAGGTCAGGAAAATCTTGTTACTTGATGAGTTGTATGGATCTTGTTACTTCTCTAAAATGGATTTGAAGAGTGGATATAATCAAATTAGGATTAGAGAAGATGATAAGTGGAAGACAACTTTCAAGACAAAATATGGTTTATATGAATGGAAGGCGATGCCCTTTGGGTTAACCAATACACCTAATACTTTCATGAGGTTGATGAACCATGTTTTGAGAGGGTTTTTAGGAAAATTTGTGGTAGTTTATTTTGATGATATTCTTGTGTATAGTAAGTGTTTAGAGAAACATTTAGAACATTTGAAATTTGTTTTGCATGTTCTTAGGAAAGAAAAGTTGTATGCTAATTTAGAAAAATGCACTTTTTGTCAAGATCATGTGGTATTCTTAGGATTTGTAGTTAATTCTAGTAGAGTACATGTAGATAAAGAGAAAATAAAAGCAATCCAAGAGTGGCTAACTTCTAAGAGTGTAAGTGAAGTGAGAGGTTTCCATGGGTTAGCTAGTTTACTATAGGAGGTTTGTGAAGGACTTTAGTACTATTGTTGCACCTCTTAATGAGATAGTTAAGAAACATGTGGGATTTAAATGGGGGCAAAAACAACAACAAGCCTTTGTTGCCCTTAAGGATAGGCTTACTCATGCGTCCATACTTGCATTGCCTAATTTTGCAAAATCTTTTGAATTAGAATGTGATGCATCTAATGTGGACATTGTTGCTATTTTAATGCAAGATGGCCATCAAATTGCTTATTTTAGTGAGAAATTAAGTGGAGTTGCACTTATTTATCCTACTTATGATAAAGAATTGTATGCCTTTGTAAGAGCTTTGCAAACATGGCAGCATTATCTTTTGCCCAAATAGTTTGTGATTCGCAGTGATCACGAGTCCTTGAAGTATTTAAAGGGACAAGGCAAGTTGAATAAGAGACATGCTAAATGGGTAGATTTCCTTGAGCAATTTTCATATGTGATCAAACACAAGAAGGGTAAGTCTAATGTGGTAACGGATGTACTATCACGCAGGTATGCCCTATTCACTTCCTTGGAAACTAAATTAATTGGTTTTGAGCATATTAAGGAGTTGTATGAACATGACTCTAATTTTTCTCATATCTATCATTCATGTGCACTTGATGTCCAAAATGATTTTTTTAGGCATAATGAATATTTGCTAAAGGACAAAAGACTTTGTGTGTCTAAAAGTTCTATTAGAGAGTTATTTGTTCAAGAAGCACATGAGGAGGGGCTTAATGTGTCATTTTGGGGTTCAGAAGACCTTAGACATATTGCATGAGCATTTTTATTGGTCACATATGAAACATGATGTGCATAAGTGGTGTGAAAAGTGTCTTGTTTGTAAAAGATCAAAATCAAGGGTTATGCTACATGGTTTGTATGCTCCTTTGCCTATTCCTGATTGCCCTTGGACTGACCTTTCCATGGATTTTGTTTTAGGTATGCCACGATCTAAAAACGGCAAAGATTCCATTTTTGTTGTGGTTGATAGGTTCTCTAAGATGGCTCATTTCATACCATGCAGAAAGGTGGATGATGTTTGTCATGTGGCAGACTTGTTCTTCAAAGAGGTGGTAAGACTCTATGGATTACCTAAGAGTATTGTGAGTGATAGAGACTCTAAGTTCCTAAGCCACTTTTGGAGGACTTTATGGGGTAAGATTGATACTAAACTTTTGTTTTCTACTACTTGGCATCCCCAGACTGATGGGCAAACTGAGGTAGTAAATAGAACTCTTTCTTCTCTTCTAAGGTTGTAATTAAAAAGAATATTAAGTTTTGGGAAGAATGTTTACCTCATGTTGAATTTGCATAAAATAAGGCAATCCATAGTACTACTCAATTTTCTCCATTTGAAATTGTTTATGGATTTAACCCTCTAACTCCTCTTGATTTATTGCATTGCCTAATGATTTTGTTTTGAAGCATCAAGGTGGCAAGACAAAAGCTGAATTTGTGAGGAAGTTCCATGAGAATGTAAAAACACAAATTGAGAAGAAAGTGGGCTAAGCATGCAAATAAAGGAAGGAGAAAGGTAGTCTTTGAGCCAGGTGATTGGGTTTGGGTGCATTTCAGGAAGGAGAGATTTCCATCTCAGAGAAAATCTAAGTTAATGCCAAGAGGAGATGAACCTTTCCAAGTGTTGGCCAAAATCAATGATAATACTTATAAAATTGATTTGTCAGGTAAGAATAATGTTAGTAATACCTTTAATGTGTGTGATCTTTCTCTTTATGATGCAGACAATGAGTTGATTTTATGACCAAGACCTTTCACTTCTTTAGGTCTCAATTAACCACAGAGGCATTTTATCTAGGTTTGTAAAGTTGATAATTTATTTATCTTTTATATGCTTTTAGTACTTGAGAACAAAATTGTATAAATCATTTGGATCTGAATGAAAGATAGACTTTTGGATGTATTTCTTTGCAGAAGTGTGAGCTATTCTCTGTTAGGATTTTACCTTAAATCATCTGATCTTATCAAGAATTCCCCAGTTATTGTGGCGATCGTAAAGGCTTATCAAATGTCAATCGTTTGTGGTGTCCAACTTTTCCTTCACTCGAAATTGATCCTTTTACTTTATTTCTTTCTGCATTGTTATTTTTTTTTTCAAAATTTGTCCAATCTTTCTTAAATTCATATCTCGTATTTTACTAATCTTACGTCACAGAGTTAATCTTATGTTTTTGTGCAAATTTGCCTAAAGAATCACATCACTTCTGATCCTTCCTCTCTTATGTTCATTTCTCCTTAATTTTGGTAAGTTCACATGCAATTTTTTTATTTCCAATCCGTATTTTATCTAATGATTTTTCTGGTTTCAGAGCATTTTGTACTCCAGAGAACCTCACGAATCTAAATATCTTTCCATTTCAATTGAGTCTCCTCGATATAAACATATCCACCACTTTTTCTCATCTTTGGAAGATGTTCCATATATGGGTCTCTTTCTCATCTTTGGAAGATGTTCCATAGGTCTCTGCATAATTTTCTGGGATGTTGGCAAAAAGGAATGGTGTGCCAACATCGTTCCTCGATAGCCTTCAAGAGTCCATATAAACCCTTGCTAAGTGCATTAGAGTCAAAATTATGTTAAACCTCTAACCCCTAACGCCGAAAAATATACAATAATAATTATAAGTGTCTTTTGGTTTGTATGAGTAGAAAAATAATAGAATTACTTTATATGATGTAAATTCAAATATTGATGTATTTTATTTAGGATTGAATTAGAAATAAAAAATTAATATTTCATAAAAAAAATTGCAACAGAAAAATTAAGAAAGGCTAAGCATATCATACTCCATATTTTACAAATTTGACAAGAGGATTAAGACTTATATATAGCAAATTCTGGCTGAGAAGTGAATTTGGAAAATTGAGGTACTGTATAAGTTATTAATAGTTACTTTATGGTTCGTTCTCTTTGATGAGAACCAACCTGCAATTCAAATGAGGTCTTTTGTAAAGAGTTGAAGAAGCTATGATGCTCTGCTTTAATATATTTATTTATTTATTTTTGAAAAAAGAATAAAAATTAAAAACATCATTCAATTAGAAATTTATTTTAAAAACTAAAACTACAGTCTCTTTTAACTAATAAAGTATATCCAAATATTAATAGTGTAAAATTCATTTAACTTAATTATTGTAATAAAATTGATTAGGATTAAAGTTCAGATACTCTTTAATGATGTGTTTAGTATTATATATAGACGGAGAAAGAGAAAGATCAAAATAAATTTATGTTGATTGAAAGATGAAAAATAGGGTGAAAATAATTTTTAAAATGGTTAGACTAATTTATTTTTTATTTGTTTTCATATATCTCTTTCATATTTTTTGTACTTTTTTCAGTCAATTTTTTTAATTCCTACTTAATTTTATTTATATTTATTTATTACTTAATCTTATTCCTCTTCTTTATTTTCATTCATTCTCTTTCTGTCCACTAGTGTACCGATAAGAACAAAAAGAAGTAACTTATGTAAAAGGCAAAAGGATAAAGTTAAACAAATCAAAAAGAAAACTGAGAATGTAATGCTTATATATAATTAGTTTTCAAAGTAAAGGTAAAATGGAGCACCAAACTCAAATTTAACCTACTTAAAGTTGCAGCAATTACTTGTGGAGGAGTGCTTCAATTTTGGAAATGGAAATATAATTGATTCATAGAAAAATTAAAGCTGGACGGTGGTCAATTACAAGAGAGTAGTCACTATACTAACAACTACCTAATACTTGTCATGGAATTACACTACCAATTGCTGTAATAATAATAAATAAGAAAGAAAGAAAATGATAAAATGATTGCAATAAAATTGAGTCTTCCCATCACGTCTCTGTTATTTGTACAGCACGTACGTACAACACAGTAAGAGAAGAGAGAGAGAAATGCATGCATGGTGATGTTTGGTGTGGATTCTGGACAGGCATTACTCATCTTTATAGTAATTAGCAGAATGTTTGCTGGATTTGTTGAGCCAATTCTTCTGCACTCAGTTGGCATTCAATTCCAATCTATATATATACACACAGACATAGGAGTAGTGTTAAAGAAACCACAATATTTAATAGTGAACCTAAATTGAACTAGTAAATAATGTACACATATGTCCAATCATATATGCTGCTATATATATTCCATGCATAAATAATGGTCCAATTTAATTTAAATCAAAATCTCAACAATTTATATATTCGGCTTTTCAGCAATGGGGACAAATATGTCGGAATGGAGCCTGGCCTCCCCATTGATGCATTCAGTACTATCCAGGTATATATTTCTTTTACATCTTGCAATAAAAAACTGCGCAGTAGATATACCATGCTAGAAAAAAGTTGATGTTATACAGTCATTATTATCATCATCATTAACATTGTTCTGGTTGGTAACGTTGCTGACTGTTGTGAAATTAGAACTAAAAATTCAAACAATCTTTATATAAGAAAGGAAGATATAAGAAAGGAAGATGAAAAAGGAAATATTTTTTTTAGTGGGTGTGACTTTACACTCCCATGTAAATTAAGTTGAAAAAAAAAATTGTAAACAGTAAAAATGATTTGTTTTTATGCTTAGTGTCTTTACACTTTATCCTTAAACTTTAGTTATATTGTAAGAGAAAAAAAATATATTTTCTCGTTTAATGTATATAAAATGTAAAGATAAGAATATAAAAAAATTAAAGAACATCCAAGTGT
>Ga0123340_1002517_pt1 | contig 16630 bp, 19 predicted proteins | sample SirMexnodulemix_FD_89961 | JGI IMG/M metagenome (GOLD analysis project Ga0123340, IMG submission 89961) | Root nodule microbial communities of legume samples collected from Mexico - Siratro Mexico nodule mix | ecosystem: Host-associated > Plants > Roots > Nodule | place: Mexico: Nepantla... | reverse complement strand
ATATATATATATATGTATATATATATATTTATTTATTTTCTTTCTTTTTAATTCCGTTTTTAAGAAAAAAAGAGTAATATGATTTAAACTTGTTGAGAAAAATTAAATAAATTCAAGTTTTATTCACTTTATGTTATTTTCTTAAAAAATAATAATTGAAAAGAAAGAAAAGGAAAAAATATATATACTTTTTTATCATTTTCATATAAAGTTTAAAGTTTCATTTTTATTAATTTTTCATGTTTTGACATATAAAAAAAAACAAAGAGAAAAGTTTGGATTTAAAAAAAAAACACAAGGGCAGGAAACTTTTTCATATCCCAACTCTGCTCCACTACCCTTTGCTCCACTAGTCCTCACAGGCCACCTTCACAAGCCAAAAAGCTATTATGTCTCCTACCAAAAAGTTGTGATGTCGTTGTTGTGTCCCCTCCTGCAACAACTTGTTCACATATATTACACTATTCATTCTTCACTTACACGACATGGAGCTTACATTTTAAGAGAATTATTCTTCTCTAGACGCGAAAAAAAGGGGTAGGACGTTTAGTTTTCTTAAAAGTTGAATTTCGAGAGATTAGAGAGGTCTCTGGGCAAGAAAAGTTCAACGGAAAAGGAAGAAAACCTCGTCGGAGCAAGAGAACCCGTCGTCGGAGCACAACCCAACCACTGCCAAAGCTTGCTTTCTTCGTTTCAAGAGGTGTGTGTCTTCTTCCTCTACTCATTTCTGACATTTTTACACATTTTCTCTACCTGTAAACACCTTGTTTCACCCCACCGTGAGCTCGTCGGTCATCTCTTACCTTGGAGTTGCACTAACGAGCTCTTTGCTTGTTGTTACACGATGCTGGCATGAGATGAACCTAAGGATTATTTTCCAGCCATCCACACAACGGTTGGCTCTCGCCGGAGCATCGTCGTGGTCCCGCTCCGACGAGATCGCGTTTTCATTCTTCTTCCTCGTTTCATACGTTCTGGGCTCTGTTTCACTTGCTGAATATTTTAGAAACATGAATAAATGGTTACATGAAGATTTAATTCATAAAATAATGAAAAAAAAGTTGATCGTGAGCTGTGTGAGGATGTTGAACATGAGCAAGAGAGAGAGAGAGAGACTGTCGTCTGTGCTTGTACTTGATTCTTAAAGGTATCTTAGGGTTTCTATGTGATGATACAAATGCAGACACAAAACCATCGTGAGTGTAACATTTAGAAATTAGCTTTTGAAAATTGAAAACTCTGAGAGGCATTTTATCGAGCACCTGGTGTGGTCAATTCAAGTCGGGGACCTCACTTTGAAGCTATTTTCTGAGAGATCCTTGAAGCTCTAGAGATTATGTGAGGGCATTTTGGAAAGATCTCATGGAGCTCTTCAAAACAGTATACGACACGACTATTTATGTTTGCGGTAACACCTCTAAATTTGACCCCAAAAATCAGGTCTCATCACTGTTTTCTGGTTATCTGGTACAGGCAGGGTGCAAGTTGGTCATTGGACCAACTTTGAAACACTCGTTCTCGAAATCCATGAACCTTTAGGAGATGTGTGAGTATGCTTTGGAAAGAACTATTGAAGCTCTTTACAACGATATATGGCAAGATCATTTACAAAGCTATTAACACCCCCAAAATTAGCTTTGAAAATCGGGTTCCAACACTGAATTCTAGGTGCTTTCTAGGTGTTAAGTGTTTGAAGTGTGCATATTGTTCACTGGACCAACTTAAAGGGGCTCGTTCTTGCAATCCTTGAACTTGTTGGAGATATGTGAGTATGCATTTGAAAGAGCTCCTAAAGCTCTTCAATTCTATATATAATTTGTCCACTTACGAAACCATTTGATCCCTCAGATTGGGTTTTATCATTTTTTGCTGCCCTGGTATCACATGCAGGCTGAATTTTCTAAGTCCAAACTCATTGCTTTTTCCTTCATGAAGCTTGCTTGAGTTTGATTGAACCTTCAAATGACCATACTCGTTATATGAGGTTTTCTTTTAAAATAAAATTTCGATTAAATTCCTAAATGACCGTTCGCGGCATAAATGGATTTAATTCGAAAAGTTTAATTTTATTTAAATTATCAAAAGGTCGTACGTGTCTAATGATATACAAAAAATGAAAATTTAAAAAAATATAAAATTTCAAAAAAGTTAAAAACATATCAAACACCCCAAACAAACAATTCCTTTAGAATTACGTATGTCCTGATTGTTCTCCCATCGTGAGGAAAGATACGTAGGAGCAAGGTCAATCCTTGTAGGGTTTTTTAATAAAAAAATATATTTTTTTCTTATTTGTTTTTATTTCTATTTTTTGGAAAAATAAACATTTAATAAACCATATTTGATTAAAGGTACTGTCTTAGGACAGACGTTGTGGGGTGCTAATACTGCCACTTGAGAAGACTTCTTAAGACAAGAATCAAAAAAAGAGTAAAGACAAAAATCAAGAACTCCCACACAATTTCTCAAAGAACTCTTATTCATTCAAGTTGTGTTTTGTACAAAGGAGAGCACTCTTAGTATTCATGGATGTCCCAAGAGTCATTTATTTAACAAAAGATTAACAATGTTAACTAGGATTAAGAACAACTAATCTCCAAGAAGAGCATGTGGTGATTTTAAAGGTGTATGGGATGATTTTGGATAATGATTGAAGTTGCACTTGGTAGTTAGTAGATACATGAATGTAATGAGGCTCTTTGATGATGTGGCAATCTTCGTGCTTCAATTTGATAGGTGTAATAACTTGGAGAGCTCCAAAGATTAAGGAGCCTCTCTTAAGTTGCTTCCCTTCTCTTCTTACATTCTCTCAATTTACTTCCATTCCCAAAAGCTCTACTTGTTTGATTCTTTTAATCACTTCTTCCAAATCTCTAATTTCCCCCTTATTAATCTTCCTTCAAACTTCTTCTTTATTTGATCCTGTTTTTCCTTTTTAACCATACTCCTTGTTTGTATTTTTTTTATGTTTTTCCTCTTTCTTCTTCAGGAACTTCCTTATCTTTATATGTATCACTACATGTGGGTAGTTATAGTATGAGCAATATGACATCATAGAAATTGTATTGTGTTCAGGAGAAAAAGATTGGATGTGGAGGAAGTTTTCACTCTAGTATAGCTTAAGGCTCTATCATAATTAACAAGTAAGTATAAGAAATCTAACTTCATATATTCATATTGGAGCTTGAGTGTTTCTAACTGTCTCAAATGTCAAATAATATGTATAGTGACCAGAGCAACATAGCAATTTGAGATTTAAACAGTACAAATATACGAAGTTGATTTTTAATGCATATGTTATAATTGTTTGAGTGCATTCACAAGCTCGATTACTTATAATTAATTATCTAGGGTCTTGCTATATGCTACACTACCCTAACATACACCTTTAATGCCAATACTTGTTTGTACGAAATGTACAAGCAAGGCAACAATTTGTGTCATGCTTCTGCACCTACTCTCTCAATTATTTGGATGAGGAAATTTGACATTATGCAAGGATTCCAGAGTTGTAACTCACATATGGCAAAGAAGAGAGTATGTTCAAAAAGTAAAAGGATAGTATGCTCAATGAGTAAATGGATGTTGGGATTCTAGAGAAGAAAATATGTCTTAGAAATCCAAGCTCATCATTAAATCTGAGAGATGATATTATTAATGGAGACAAAATATGATACATGACATTGTGGTTTGAATTACAAATGAAATGTGCTTAGTAAAATCTGGATAGCAGAAAATTGCTTTATCCTTAATTCTCGAAACAATTTTTACATTTCTCTTCTTAGACTTTGAGACTTTTTATAGTGTAATAATAGATCTGGTTAAACAACTTAGATAGATATATTGTTTTCATATGTAAGCAAATCAATAATGCTTAAAGTATTATGGGGGAGATTTTGTAGGGATGTATGGAGAATTATGCCTATATTAACTAATGTAGGTGATAAATATAGATGCTATGTGATCTTTTGAGAGAGTTTTTAGGACTTGAATGATTGCTAGTCTTAGCTCATGCAAATTTTCTCTCTTAAAAGGCTATATGTACATATGTGGTGATGTAGGAGCATATGTCACAATTAGGGTATTTTAGGTATTTTACAAGTTCCACATGGGATAGGTAGAAAATCTTCCCCATCTCCTACCATTATAAATATGTACCCATGTATCCTTTTTGGAACAAGTTGAATGAATAGTGATTTTTATTATAAGCTTTGTGCTTATTCCCTCTAAGCTCTTTATTTTAAGAGTAAGAGGTAGTTAATAACCTTGGATTAGCCAACCAAGGTGGGTTCTTGGCTATTTTCACCATAGTAGGGTTATTAACCTCGCCACGATTGGTGACCCAAACGACCTCCCGACGTCAATTTGGTATCAAAGCAAGGTCATCTTGCTCAAGTTCAAATAATTTTGTTCGTGGTAGATTCAAGAGCTTCCTTGTGAGTGGTCCTACTGTAGGTGCGGGTCTTTGTTGGTGCGATCGCGAGTCTTCATCAATGCGGTTGTTTACGGTGGAGTTTTCGGGTAATATCATTTCCTTCCTCTTTATTTTAGAAGTATATTGTGGTAGTTGCAGTCGGTTCATCAACATCAAGCTTCCTTGTTATTACATCATCTTCATCATTGTGCATCATCCTTATTTGCATCATAGTAGTAGTCTTCGAAACATAATCCACATGGCACCGAAGCGTAGAAGTGTTCAAGATATGGAGATGGAAGAGCTACGTCGTCAGTTAAGGTGTTGCAAGAGCAACTTGCAATATACAAAGCTGCTCAACAAGGTCGTGGTAGAACAAGTGATGGGAGCAGTTCTAATAAAGAGGATGACACAAATCCTTTTCATAACTCGTCCTTTTCTGATGACTTGACCAAACGAAGAGCTCGAATGAACACTAGAGCCTATCAAGCTAAAGACTTGGGAGTCAAAGTTGATATTCTTGAGTTTGAAGGGAGGCTCCAACCAAATGATTTCATTTATTGGCTCTGCACAGTTGAGAGGGTGTTAGAGTTAAAAGACGTTCCAGATGACAAGCTTGTGAAACTCGTCGCCATAAAGTTGAAGAAGCATGCTTCGATATGGTGGGAGAATCTCAAGCGACAACGAGAAAGAGAAGGTCGAAACAAGATAAAGACGTGGGATAAAATGCGGCGTGAACTCACGCGAAAGTTCCTTCTAGAATATTATAGCCAAGAGGTCTTTATCGAGTTTCACAATTCAAAACAAAATTCGCTCACCATTGAAGAGTATACAATGGAATTTGAAGAGCTTCTCATGAAGTGCAATATCCAAGAGCCTGAAGAGCAAACCGTTGCACGTTATCTTGGACGACTTAGTGAAGAGATTGCGAACGTCGTTCAACTACAACCGTTCTGGACACTGAATGATGTGATAAGACTAGCCTTGAAGGTTAAAAAGCAGATGATCCAGAGGAAGAACAACTGCTTTCCCAAAGATAGAAATGTGAGCAATTCCTCTAAACAAAGATGGGTTACTCCACAAAATAATGAAGACCATGGCTCGTCTTCTTCTTCCAAGTCTAGCAAGAGGTGTTTCAAGTGTTAAGGATTCACACACATTGATGCTTATTGTCCAAATCAAAGAGTTATCACTCTAATCGAGGAAGACATCAATGAAGACCCAACCAATGAGAATGCAGAGGAAGAAGAAACTGACTGTGAGATTGAAGTAGAGGTTCTGGCTGATTGCGAAGAGGCCTTATTGGTTTGTTGTAATCTAAATACTACTATGTGATCGAAGATGAAGGTTGGCTTCGACACAACATCTTTTACACATGATGCACGGTTAAAGGAAAGGTATGTAAGGTTATCATAGATAGTGGAAGCTGTGAAAATGTTGTTGCAAATTATACGGTTCCAACTATGGCACATCCGCATCCTTACAGATTACTGTGGCTAAGAAAAGAAAATGAAGTCAAATTCACAACGCGATGTTGCGTTTAGTTCTCTATTGGGAGCAAATACCAAGATGAAGTTTGGTGTGATGTCATCCCAATGGACGCATGTCATTTGTTGCTAGGACGACCTTGGCAATATAATTGTCAAGCTATCCATGATGGGTTTAAGAATACTTATTCTTTTATTAAGGATGACATCAAGATTGTATTAACTCCATTGAGACATAATGACGACAACCAAGAGAAGCAGACATGTATCAAAATCAAGCCAAAAGACAGAGAAGATTAGTCATTTTCAAAAAAAGGGACTTGGTTAAGGGAATCATCAATCTCATTTTTTTTAAAAAAAAGGGACTTATTTAGGTTTTTTTTCCAAACTAGGGAGAATGATGCCGGAGCATATGTCACAATTAGGTTATTTTAGGTATTTTACAAGTCCCACATGGAATAGGTAGAAAATCTTCCCCATCTCTTACCATTATAAATATGTATCCTTGTATCCTTTTTGGGACAAGTTGAATGAATAGTGATTTCTATTATAAGCTTTGTGCTTATTCCATCTAAGCTCTTCATTTTAAGAATAAGAGGTAGTTAATATCCTTGGCTTGGCCAACCAAGGTGGGTTCTTGGCTATTTTCACCATAGTGGGGTTATTAACCTCGCCATGATTGGTGACCTAAACGACGTGCCGACGTGATGTGGTTAAACAAAATTTTTAAAAAGTTAAAATACCCCTTATATTTCTTTTATAGGAAAGGTGACGAGCTTTGTTGAGGATGTTTCTATTTCACAGGTTAACACAAAATATGTGGGCATGACTTTCATCTACTGGAACATGAATTTGCAACTGTGTTTTAAAAGAGAAATGCATGTCTCCTTTATTATTATTATGTTGTCGGTATATATTTTTATGTTTAAACCTAATTTTGAAATGAAACCCTTTTTAAATTTAATATATACCCAGTAGAGAATGACTTTTGGTAATTAAAGAATGTAGTAAAGAAATTTAAAGCTAGTTTAAAGAATTTGTAAAATGAGACATTTGATAATAAATTGCAATTAAAATTTTTAATGGAAGAAAAAAAATATGGCTTTGTAAAAAATTCAAAAGTAATTTTATAATAAGAAAAAAATATTAATTATCACCATAGTAAACCATCAAATAATAAAATTTATACAATTATCAAGATTAACATTTTTTTTCATGTTATTTTACCTTGTGCTAGTAGGGTTGTTGGTAAACTTTTGTTTTCCATCTTATATATTGATTCAATTCACCAACTAGCTGGACTATCAATAATGATTGATCATCGTGTTTTTTGAAGCATGATAGAAGGAAAAAATTAAAAGTTTTTTTTTTTAACAACAAAAGATTAATTAAATAGAAGGAAACACTTCAGGAATGCTCTAGCCCTTATACATTGCAATAGACAAAGAGACAAAAGCCTATACACCTGTCCAAACAAAAATAAATACTACACTAAAGGTCATCAAAAAGATAACAAAGGGAGCTAGTGCAAATAGATTCCTAACAAATAGTGTATGGCCGATCAAGTAATATATAAGCAAAAACCCAAGTACTATACTCGCAAAAACTAGCCTTCACATGACTCTAGCACCTCCTTTGGTGCCTCCAATGGGCTGAGTTGTTGAACTTGGTCCTGTCTCCCCAGCCACTTGTACCTGTAACACAAACCAACTCCTATTCTGCCTAGTAATAACCCCCATACTATCTAAAGGACCTCTTAACCAAAATTTCGCTACACACAGGTATCGTGATCAAATGATTCCAGACTTGTTGTGCCACAATATAGGTATTGAACAATGTTGAGCAGTTTCTGCACTCCACTTCTCGCTAGGTTAGACCTAGTTGGTAGCCTATCCAACAATAACCTCCAAGCACACACTGTCGCTGAATGAGCTGTTTTTAAACTCTATAAAAACTAGTAAACCTCAGAAGTCTGCATTAGGTCATCACTATTCAAAATACTATAACCAGACTTAACTGTATATTCTTAGTGATCTCCACCAACCCATATCAGCCTATCTTGTCCCTTCCCCTTCCAATTGCCATTTGGTATCATAGTCAGCGTTTGATCTTCTAGGTGTTTTTCCCATTCAAACCTCTCCCTCCCCCAACTTAGATTCCAATTTTGGCACCTTATACTCTTGTTTTCCTCTCTGTAGACAATATCTCCCACCAAACTATCTTTACTCTGAGAGATTGAATACAACCTTGGAAACTTCTCTTTCAAGGCTTGATCATCCACCCATCTATCTTTCAAAACTTTAACACTCCGCCCGTCACCAACACTCCACTGAAATCTACAGTCAAACCAATTCCCTTGTAATCTATTACCACTTACCCGACACAAATCCTTCCACCACAGAGACTCCTTTCTTAGACCTAAAGTAGCATCCATATTCATCCAATTATCGTACCTAGCTTCTAGAATGTCTCTCCACAGGCCCTCCTTAGACACCTCATACCTCTATTTCCACTTAGCTAACAATGCATCATTAAAACAACATATATCCTTATTACCCAAGTCACCAACTTCAACTGGACTACAAATTGTCTTCCAATTCACCCAACCAATCTTTCTATTTTCATAACCTCAACCCCAAATGAACTTAGCTTGAATATGTCTAATCTGATTACATATACCAACATGTGCTTTAAAGAAGAAGTAAAACAGGAGTAAAGCACTAATAACTGACTTAATAAGACATATTCGACCTGTCATTGAAAGCAATCTACCCTTCCATCTCGAAAGTCTAGATCTAATTTTGATCACAATATGATTCCAAAACTCACATCACTTTGAGTTTCCTCCGATTGACATACCTAGGTATTTAAGAGGTAGATCCATCTGCCGACTATTTAAACAATTAGAGTACGCAAGTTTATCTAACTCAGAAATTCCCACTGACCAAATCGTACTCTTATGAAAGTTGACCCTAAGCCCTGACACCAACTCAAAAGATCTCAAAATTGCTTTAATCACCAACACACTGTGATGTGAAGGGTTATAGAAGAAAAGCGTGTCATCTGCAAATTGCAGCAAATATACCTACACTCTATGACTGCCCACCTCCATGCCCTTGAACAAAGTAGCTCTTTTAGCTTCCCTCACTAACCTAGAAAAACCCTTGACAACTATAAAGAACAGGAATGACGCCAATGGGTCACCTTGCCTAAGTTCCCTTTTCGATTTAAATTCCTCAGTGAGGCTACCATTAACCAGTATTGATACAGTTGTCGATTCCATGCAAGCTTTAATCTATTTTATCCATTTGCAATTAAAACCTAATCTCCCCAACATATAATAAAGGAACTTCCAATCCACCGAGTCATATGCTTTTTCAAAGTCAACTTTCACAAATATGCCACTTTTCTTCTCCTTCTTTAGTTAATCAACCGTCTCGTTTGCTACCAAAATGATGTCCAACATACCCCTCCCACCAAAGAACGCAAATTGATTGACATCAATAACACTGGATAGCACTTTCTTCAACCTATTCGCCAAAATCTTAGATAAAATCTTATAAACATATCCGACTAACGAGATCGGTCTAAACTCATTCAAATCAGAGGGATTATCCTTCTTCGGTACCAACATTATAAATCAGGCATTACAACCTCTCGGTATAAACCTGGTATGCTGAAAGTAGAGAATAGCCCTAACAACATCCTTACCTATAACCTCTCAATTATTCTTAACAAAAAAGAAGTTAAACCCGTCAGGACAAGGACGTTTTGAGCTACCACATTGACTCACAACTTCTAACACTTCCAGCTCAGTAATATTACTGCATAAAAAATCATTGTCAGCCTCCGTAATAGTCTTAAAGCACACACTTTCCAAATTAAGCTTACTCTCCGGAAGTGCATCAAATCTACTTTCGAAAAATCATTTCACCTGGCTTTTCACACAAAGCAAATCTTCGCACCACAAACCATTAATATGGATACCGACCAAGTTGTTCCTAGCCCTCCTCTACCTCAGTCTGGAATGATAAAATTTGGAATTTGTATCCCCACTTTTTCACCACTCAACTCCCGACCTCTGCTTAAGCATGTCTTCTTCTTTTTCCTCAAGACTTCTCAGATGGCTTAACAATTTCACATGCTTAACTCTCATGTCTTGCAGGAGAGTCTCATCATCATCACATTTATCTAGCTCCTCTATTTGGGCTACCAACTGTTGTTTCCTAATCCTTGTGTTGGTGTTAACTTCTTTAGTCCATTATTTAATCTCTATTTTCATCTTCTTAAACTTATCCTTGTTATCTTCCAAACTATTACCACGAAAAGAGGGAGTATCCCAAGCTTTCCTAACTACCTCTTTAAATCCTTCTGATTACTGCACACATCAAAAGTTCAAAAAGGTTTCGGACCCGAATTAATGATGTTGTTTTAAACAACTAACGCACAATGACCACACACCTGCCTACTCAACATGTATTGCTTAGATCCCGACCATTGCATCAACCACTCGTCAGACACTAGAGCTCTATCCAACCTGTTCCTTGTCGTCCCATTAGGTTTATACCATGTAAATTTCCTCCCCACTAATGGAATGTCCTTCAAAGTGCATCTATCAATAAACTCGCTAAACCTGGCTATTTCATAATTATTCATCGTCCCTTTATTAATTTCTTTCCTTTCAGATACATTTGTCACCGAATTGAAATCACCAATCATATATCTAATTAGGTAGTTAGAGTTAGCCAACTTATCCTCTAATTTTCTCCATAGTAACACTTTCTCTTTATTAGAACAAGGAGCGTAAATATTCATAATAAGAACATTCACATTTGGACCTGACACACCGCATTTGTAATCTTCTACAACCAGAACGAACCCTTTTCCCTTCACGGACAAATCACATTTAAACACCTTATTATCACACAGGGTCAAAATACCCCATCCTTCACATGCAATCCCTCTATGAACCCAGCTAATATCATTACTACCCCAAAGACTGAAACACGGAGAAGCATACAAACTAACTAGCTTAGTCTCCTGCACACACAACACACTGGCTTTTTCCTTAGCAATAAGCTCTATGATATACTTCCACTTATCATCCACCCAAACCCCTAACATTAATACTTATTGGCTTCATGGTAACTGATTCCCACCCCACCAATTCGCTTCCCCCATCACTTTATTGTCTCGTTCTTCCATTTCCGTAAACCTCTGGATAATATAATCTTCACAATCCTGACAAATGACATCCATCTCCTTTGCTATCCCCTATAATCTAAGTTCTTCGGTACTATTAACTGGACCCCTGATCCTCCTATTACAGTTAGAGATATTGGTATCTGTAATAGAATTAGATAACGTTGGGATGACTAACCTTGACTTGTTGCCCGACACATTATCATTGTTTTGAATGGATCTAACATGCTTTGTGCTCGACTCTCCTTTCCACATTTTCCTAGGTTTGTTGAACGCTTTTGGGTCCACTGGTTATTCATTAATAAGTTGAAAACGCCCCATTATACTAGCATCATTATTCACGTTTGCCACCTCATCTGATGCCTGCACCTCTTCTACTATAACATTCGCAGTAGCTGCACTAGAGCTATTGCTATTAACAATGATACCAACCACCATGACAGCACCTACGAGGCCTTCGTGATGGCATCGAGCGTTGTGTCCGGAGGCTGCTGCTTGCATTAGGGATGTTACATCTGTAACACCCCGACTATTATTTAATTATTTATTATTTATTTATAAATTATTAGTAATTTTTTTTAAATAAACTTTTTATAGAGAAAATATAACTCATGATGTCATTTCACAAATATAAATGTATACATCTTTTATAAATATTTGTATTACAAATAAGTTCAACACAATAGAATTCTACATCATAATGTAGAACTATCTATTTTATATGAAGTAGGTTCTTCATAAGTGAATCATCTAGAAAATCTTCCAAAGATTCTTTCTTGACAACTCCTACTGAACAGGTTCTGCATCTAATCGTACAACAAGCACATATGAAAGAGAAACATAAAAGAAGTGATGTCTTTATAAGCCTTAAATATTAATCTTAGTAAACTTAACAAACAATAGGGCCTATAATCACAACTACAAACAATGATGCATATAACTTGACTCAAAACCACAAGAATTACTCTCACTTTACCAAACATATGGATTCATATACCACCACTTTTAATGACCCACCTAGACATCAAAAGTCTTTTGGGAAGTGATTAGGTAGTTGAGTATATCTCATCAAAACATTGGTACAATCATAATCATTTTGTCGAAAATCATGGTCATTTGCCAATAAAAGAGATATATATACTCACTATCTAACCTTGGCGATGCTGAACATGTATCAGACAACTGTGAACTATCCTAGTACAGGGTATTATCCTGACTATCTAGGTATTCACCTACTTGAATACTTTCTTAGACCCCACCCGGTCCCTACCTTTCATCCTGCAGTTATACCAAACTGTGACTTTCCAAAAACAGACACTCATACATGATCCTGGTTTCAACTCTGAAACCCAGGAATCTTTCACCACCAACATATTCATGACATTTCCATCAATCACATAACACAATGACCATTAAGTTATGTCATATATATATATATATTTCAATCCACAAATTGTACACAACAGTTAAACAAAGACAACCAGTGACTAATAATATAGCACACAATAACTTGTTTTTATCAAATTCATCAAAATAAATTCTTTTACTTCGTATGTATTTATATATAAAATGATAGTTAAATTATTACAAAATAGAATACAATAATGATTAAAGCAAGAACTTTAAAATAAATATATATCTCATAAAATAGGAGATAATTTAAATAAAATAAATAGGACTAGTGTATAATTAGAGATAAAATAAAATAAATAGCTAGAGATAAAATAAATAAATAAATAAATAAAATAGGACCAATGCGAACTAAAGATAAAATGAATGAAATAAACAAAATAAACAGGACCAGTGCATAACTAGAGATAAAATAAATAAATAAAATAAACAGGACTAGTGTGTAATTGGAGGTAAAACAAATAAATTAAGAAGGACCAGTACGTAACTAGAGATAAAATAAATAAATTAAGAAGGACCAATGCGTAACTGGAGATAAAACGAATAAAATAAACAGAACCAGTGTGTAACTGGAGATAAAATGAATAAATTAAATAGGACCAATGCGTAACTGGAGATAAATAAAATATAGAAACAAAGAGAGTAGGATAATATATAGAACAAGATGACTTAAAATAAATAAAAGATTAATAAAACACACATAAGTTTATTAAGATTAATAATAGATAAAGCTTAATCCCACTCCCCCTTACCTTTAAATGAAGAGACACACTAAGAATAAAGCTATAAATGCTTATTTGCCTTGCTTCAAATCTCCTTTCTCTCCCTCTCTCTCTCTCTCTTTCTCTTTCTCTCTCTTCTTTCTCTTCTCCTTCTTTCTTCACTCTCTTTCTTCTCTTCCCTCTCTCCTTCCTTCTCCCTTCTTCCCCTTACGTTCATCCCCCTCCTCTTTAATAGTTGATTTTCTTTTATTATTACCTTTTTTAAACTAATGTTTATCTCCTGCATCTAATGCAAGTAGATTTTTCTACCATCCGTCCTTATCTCTTCTTCTTTTCTTATTCTTTCATTTCTTTTCCTTTTTTCTTTCTTCTTTTATTTATTTTTCCATTAAAATTTAATTATTATTTAATTAAATACTTATCTTTATCTTTTTTAAATTTATCAAAAAAAAAACTTTTAAAATGAGAATTTCGTAACATGAGTTAAAATTTAAAGTTTTCCAATTCTTACTTTAAGATAAATAATTAATATATTTATTTGAAAGCAAGGATGTTACAACATCTCCATCATCTACCACTAGTTTGTTCTTGCTGACAACCACTTAAACGTCACCGCCAACAGCTCCATAACCCATGCACCTTGCTTCAAGACTATTGCTATGAACAGCGCCATTGTTGCACTCCTCGAAGCCACATTCAATGGTGTAACCGTTTTCCCCTACGTGAAGACCCTCGTAAGCAAAGCCAGTGCTTCTAGCATCTCCGCCACCCACCATTACAACATCTACTACACCTTGTTTCTCGCCTCGCAAATCATAGCCATGGACCCCTTCCTACACCCGAGTCACACCCGTAAATGCTTCTTTCTTAGGTTCGTGGTCGACGTTGGCACCAGCTACCACATCCCTACCGTCACCTCCATAGCCATCTGGCTTTGCACACGACATCGCTTTTATCCCTACAAGTTCGTTCTCAGCACCGACACCAGCTCTCTCAGCATTGCCATCACCTCCATAACCATCGGCAGACACTTCAAACACAACAGGTTCGTACTTGCTATCGGCACCAACTATCACAACACCGTCGTTGCCTCCACACTCATCCGGCCTAGGACGCACAACGTCTTCTTTTGTATAAGGTTCGTTCTTGCCGCCGCCGATAGCTACCTCATCACAGCCGGTGGCTGCTACCACAACACCGTCGCCGCCTCCATAATCGTTAGGCCTCGCACGCACAACAACACTATTGCCGTCTTTGTCGCCGTGTTCTTTGATGCTAGGCTTTTCCTCTATGTGTAGCCCTTCTTTGCCACAAGATCCAACTTGGGCCTTAGGCCCAATACGCATATGTCCTACCACTTCAGTAGACCCAAATTCACTAGCCCACTGGATATCTGCATTGACTAAAACCCTAGAAGGGGAGAAATCACACTTTCCACCTATCCGTTGGGACCTACCCCAACCTATATGCGCACCCTACCAACTCTACATAACATAGCCTCCACAACAGTTTTTGAAATTGGATAGTTTTGTATGCACCTTTCCTTTTCCATGCATTATCTCGCCTGTTATCTCTATCGTCTGCTCTTTAACCAAAAATAACTAGTCCACCTCACACGACCGTTTCCTGGCTTGTATAGGGTCGTGGAAGTCAGAGTTTTCCCTTCATAGCTCGTTCGCCGATGGCCCCACCATGGCTCCTTTGTAATCAGAGGTTTCCCTAGATATGCCGACTGACTTAAGATTGTCGCCTACCCTGGTTTCCATTGCTGAACTTTCATAAGAAAACTCATCGTCCTTATACACTAGAAACTGGATTTTATGCACTCCATGAATGAACTTTCCTCCTCTACTGAGACTTGAAACACTCTATCGTTGATCCATATTTCATCACAGATTTGGACTTTAGAGGCCACCGCTGCTCGGACCTTTAGAAGAGCATACTCTATACTCTTCCATTTTAGAGTAGCTTCATCCATGTCCACCAGCGTTCCAACATTGCCCAGGATCTTCTAGAAATAGTCGAGTGTCCAAAGGGACAGTGGTAACCCTTTGCACCTAGTCCACACCACTTTGTTCTCAACCACACTGCTTTCCCCCCATGGTTTGAGCGTATCAAATATCTTGTAGAGGCTTTCCTTACTGGCTTCAATGACCTCCGATAGCAAGACCCCATCCTGGTTGGTTAATAACATTTGTTTATCACCCAAATACCTCACCCGGATGGACCCCAAACCTTCCTGCAACATTTCTTCTAGGATAACTTCCATAAACACATACTCATCCACGAATCCTACCCAGCTTTCCTCTAGCCAGGGTAGTTTGAGTGGTTCGGTTGAAATAATTTGGCCTTTCTACTCCTGCTTGCTACCCCTAGCAAAACCATTTTTATTGCTCCTCGGAAGTACTCGAGGTTGCCCATCCTTCACCTTCTATTGTTGAACGACCTTTCCTTCCTTAACCTTCCCATACTTATCCACGTACTTAGACATGGTTACCTACGTCCCATTAGAAGTATTCAATTGGTCTTCGTATTTCCTATACCTAGGAATATTCACAAACAGCTTCATAGTTCTTATTCATATAGAATCCAATTCCGACTCTAATTTCCTTACATTCTTAACATCACTAAATCTCACAAACCCGAATTTGTTACCCCACCTATTGAGTTTCTTGGAGATGAACACTTCTTCTACTCTCCCCCATCTTTGAAAAATTTTCCATATGTCATGCTCTCCATAGTTGTTTAGGAAATGAGAGAAAAAGAAGGTTGTTAACTTCCACCTATTAGCATCCCGACCACCGTTTATGAACTTGGTGTTCGAAGCTACCATGATAACACCATTCCAACCCTTCCACAAGAAGCTATAACATAAGAGAGATAATAGAGAAAACCAGACAGCACAATTGAAATGGGACATTTGAATGCATCACTATAAGAAAAATGTTATTTAGAGATCAATTTTTAGTTTCCAAATGAGATGGTTACTAATTGTGACTAAAATAATCACCAAATTAAATTTTGGTTACTAAATAACTACAAAATAGAAGTAATGATTGAATTTAGTGACCAATTAAGTCAAATAATTGGTATCTAACATTAGCTACCAAGGTTTTAGTGACCTATGTCATTAGTGACCTTGGTAGCTAATGTTAGATACCAATTATTTGACGTAATTGGTCACTAAATTCAATCATTATTTCTATTTTGTAGTTATTTAGTAACCAAAATTTAATTTGGTGACTATTTTGGTCACAATTAGTAACCATTTTATTTGGTAAAAATTGATCTCTAAATAACTTTTTTTTTTTTGTAGTGCATAGATAATGTTATGGTATAAGAAAAATTTAAAAGTGGTTTTAATAAATTATATAATGATTTAAAGCCTTATATAT
>Ga0123340_1002516_pt1 | contig 16630 bp, 11 predicted proteins | sample SirMexnodulemix_FD_89961 | JGI IMG/M metagenome (GOLD analysis project Ga0123340, IMG submission 89961) | Root nodule microbial communities of legume samples collected from Mexico - Siratro Mexico nodule mix | ecosystem: Host-associated > Plants > Roots > Nodule | place: Mexico: Nepantla... | reverse complement strand
ATTATTAATAATGTTAATATTAATATTATTATTAATTATACAAAATTATAATCATATAATAACAATAGTTATAATAAGAATGTTAATAATCTCAGTGTGACAACAAAGTTACTTTTGCTAATGGTAAGTGTAACATCCCATATTTTTCATATAATAGAAATGTTATTGTGTAAAAAAATTATATAATAAACTTGAATATAAAAATTCATACATTCATCATGTATTTCAAATTATACTTCTCCAAATAAGATTTAATAAAATATCTGTATAAAATTATAAATAAAATAAAATGAAGCTTCTCCATCACAATTCACTAGGACTCACACCACCTGTCAAATTCTCTGCTCCCGTGTAATATACACGATTATCACAGTTTTAAAAACAAAACAAATAACACAAAAAGAAGGGTAAGCTAGAGAGTTTTAAAAATAGTATTTTCATAAATTAAATTTCAAAATCAACCAAAAAAAATAACAAATCAAGTTTTCGTAATTCATCTTATACATCACATCATCACTAACACATCACACATCACACTAATGAGACATCCATATGATCTGGTCTGTCCGATTCTTTTTCACACCGTAGCGCAGTCATATAATCGTAATCCATATGATCTGGTCTAACCGATTCTTTTTCACACTGTAGCGCAGTCATATAAACTTAATCTATATGATTCGGTCTGTCCGGTTCTTTTTCACACCGTAGCGCGGTCATATAAACTCAATCCATATGATCCGGTCTGTCCGGTTCTTTTTCACACCGTAGCGCGGTCATATAAACACAATCCATATGATCCGGTCTGACCGGTTTTTTTTCACACCGTAGCGCGGTCATATGAATCCTTTAACCCACATGATTTGGTCTGACCGGTTCTTTTTCACACCGTAGCGCAGTCATGTGAATCTATCAATCCATATGATCTGGTCTAACCGGTTCTTTTTCACACCGTGGCACAGTCATATGAACCTCCTTCGACTCCCACCACCTAGTCATCTTCTTCTATGATTCCAATGACTAGTAGAGTCACCATCTAGTCATCTTCATCTATGATTCCAATGACTAGTAGAGTCAGGATACCTCCTTGAATCCCCAAACAATGCACATCCTAATAATCTCAACACGGGTATCTCCTTTCCTAAAGATACTATGTCTCGATCACACATCACATCATTCACAAACTTTGATATTACATAATACAATACGTAAAAATTCATCCAATTCATTAATAAACAAATAATTACAATATTTATGAAAAACAATCAAACTAGCTTCCCTTACCCAAATTCACAAAACAAGTAATTACAATATTTATTAAAAACATTCAAAACTAGCTTTCCTTACCCAAATTCACAAAATAAGCAATTATAATATATATATATATATATATATATATATAAAACATGTAACTAGCTTCCCTTACCTTTATAGAGTAGAGATACTCAAAAACCTTAAAATCACGGGCAATCTAACTCTGTTCAAGAATCTAATCGGACACTCTTGATCTACTCAACGGACACTCTTGATCTACTCAACGCTAGGAATCTAGGGATGTCCTCTGATTGTCAATCTGATAAGCTATGAGATCACAAATCTAGAGAGAAGGTATAAAATTTTAAAAAAAAATTGTTTGAGAGATGGTGGTTTTTCATAAAACTGTATATCTTCTTAAAGAAAGAGAGAGAGAGTTGGTAGTTTTTATTAGAATAAAACAGAATATCTTTTTAGAGAGATAAATATCTTCTTAGAGAGAGAATATCTTCTTAGGGAGAGAGAGTTGGTAGTTTTTATTAGAATAAAACAGAATATCTTTTTAGAGAGATAAAATATCTTCTTAGAGAGAGAGTTGATGGTTGTTATAAAAATAAAAATAAATAACTATCTCTTATTTTCTTAAATAATTGTTCGGTTAAAAAAATAGGTATTATCTTATTTATCTCTAAAACTAAATTCTAGGTTAATTTTTTTTATATAGCTATTTTCTAGGATATTACAGTAAGGTGAGTTCTGTATATTTGTGGAACTTGGGTTCGGATCCCATCTGGTATAAATTGTTATCAATATTGATAACATTAATAAAAATAACTAAAATAATAGTAAACATAATCATAAAAAAAAGATATAGTAAGAAAATTGAAAACAAAAACTAGAAATAATTTTTTTTTAAAATAAATATTCATTACATACGGATTTTTCTGTATGTAAAATTATGTCGGTAAATTACATACATAATAAATCCGTATGTAATTTGTCGATAAATTACTTACGAGTTTATTACATACTGGTTTTTATTGGTATATAAATCCATATGTAATATAATTGCATACGGAATTTTGGCTATTACATATGGATTTTATCATATGTAATTTTAATTTTTTTTAGTATATGCTAAAGAACACTTAAACAATGGTGTAAATTATGTGTGAGAACATTAGTGCAGAAATATTTCTTACATAACAAAAACTACATTAGATAAAGAGAACTATACTATCAATTTAGAATGAATGAACTAGAAAAGTAAAAATGTTGTGTCTTAAAAAGGTATAAGAAGATTGAAGGGTGTTCATGTAATATTTTTTTATAAACCCAACAAATCCATCCTCATTTCTTCATTGCCTTTTAAAATAGGCAGTTGCTTCCTACACGATACAAAATGCTTCTTACACTTAACAAATTCTTAAAATACAATAATATCTTTATTATTTTATGTATTAAATAATTTTTCTTCTTCTCACATTTACATAAATATCTCTCTCATATTTTGTTTTTTTTTAACAATAATAAAAATAATGTTGGGTGTTGTTAAAATATTTACAATTTAATATGATTAATTTTAAAAATTCAGTTTAACACATTATTTTCAAATGTTTAGTTTTTTATAATTAATTCAATGTTATTTGAAAAAAATATAGATATTCCTTAATATTTATTAGTTTTTCTTTTATTTTTACTTGATTGCAATTATTTATGTACTTGACTCAGCATAAGAGAGGGAGAAAAAAAAATATTTAATAAATAAATTTTAAAATAAAAGTAATGAAGAGATTGTTGACATATTAAATATTTGTTAAGTGTAAGAAGCAATATATGGTCGAGGAAGCAAGTGCCTTTAAAATATTGTCATTAGGTACATTAATTCTCTCCATTGATATTGTTGAAAGATAAGATCTCTTGGTACGTTGTTCTTTATTGTCATGAAGATTATCTTTCTTCCTACTTTTCATCTCTAAGCCTCTCTTTTACAAAGTTTAAATCTTCGGTGATAGCACCTGCAGCTTCGATTCATCTATTTTTCTCCAATACTAGAGTTGTCACTCCTCAATCCATTTCCATCAACAAAACACGGTTCATTACTTCCATTTTCATCAACAAAACTTGGTTCATTTATATCATAGACGTTTAAATTTGATAAAGTTTTATAATAAATGTTAGTGCCACTACTATTAAGAAAAACTTTTCACTTAAAGCAACAATTGATAAAATTGTTTTCACGTTAGTGTAAGAACAATAATTCATGTGTTTTAAAAAACAAACAAAACATTTTCATTTGAATAAAATAATCTTAGATATGTTAATACCATTTTAACAATTATAAGAAAAAGACGAATAGAACCAACTAAAACCGTACTTCTATTACATATTTTATTTATTACAAAAAAATACAAATTTATACTAAAATTAATAAATAAAAACAAAAAAAACCTTAAAGAGAAGAATCTAAAAAGGTATGAAGAAAACAAGATTTATTAATGAGATGGTTGAATAATCGGACTTGCATATTCCGACGTACCTTCAAGTTTGGTGAAGGAATCTTTCTTCTTTCCATTTACATTCCATTGTTTCTTTTGATATTTGAAAAACATGATTTTACATTGAGGACAACATCTGCTTTAAGTGTGGGGAGCTTTATAGATTAGGAACTTTCTCTTTCTTGTTTTGATTTCTTATAGTAAATTCTTGTTTTATTTCTTAAAAAAATTTAGATTGCAAAATAAAAAGATTTTCTGCATGCTATCATTATATTTATAGGAGCGTCTAGTGATTTATAATTCTAGAAAAATTGGTTACTTGCTTTGTGTTGGTTGGATTCTACGTAAATTATTGAATAAGTTGATTCTGAATTTTTCCTTTTTTTTGAATATTTTGTGATAAAAATGTCCTTGGTGAGTTTTTGAGCTTTAGTGATAGACCATCTAACAGATCGTCTAATACTCTTTCTAGCATGTTTTCGCTCATGTTGGCTTATATTCCCTAACTTAACTTGATTCTTTATTTTTTCAACTTCGTTTACATACATAATTAAATTGATATGATTGAGGTAGTTTTTGTTAAATTAAACCACTTAGTCATATTACCCTACTCTTATGATAGTCCACTTGTTTGCCCATTAGCACCTGCCTTTTTTTTTTTGCTTTTAACCCTCATTATATGCCCTAAAAATAGAAAAGCCATGTGTGTCCCTATCTTAAAAGATAAAGGAGTTTTGAAATCATTTTGAGAATAGGTTCTTGAATAAGTGTGGGGTGTATCTCATTTTTCATACCTTATCTCCTCAAATCATTCATTACTGAAAAAGATAGAAAACGAATAAAACAATAGAAAGAAAAGAAAGTAAGAACAAAAGCATAGACCGTTTGATACACAAATTGGACTATCTATTCCATGAAAGAGCAATAAAAAATTATAAAGTCCTGAAATAAAAAAAAAGAGTTGGTTGTAATTTTGAAGATATATGCTACTTGCATTTGTTCTAGATTTATTTTCCATTACTCCTTTGTTTTTCTAAGGTTTTAAGCCTTTTTTTTCCTCATTATACCTACCTTTACCTTGACCTTATTACGTCTCTTACGAAATCCTCTTGATCTTTGTGTGCATGTTTTCAATTGTTGTAAATGTTAGTCTTGCAAAGCCTATGGTACTATCAGCTTGCATAAGTGTGTTGTGTGAAAATACAAACATAAACACTTAAGAGTTGGAGAACGTCTAATGAAAATTCTATCATTCTTGATTCACACTTTCGTTTAAGTTATCTTCTTGTTCATTAAGACACAAAGTTTTCCAGTTACATATTTTCTTGGTTCCTTGATTTCTTAAAGATTGTATTTTTCTAGCTCTTATACATTCATAGAGCTTTGAATCTAAAAAGATAAGTGTAGGGTTATTCGATGAACATATTTTTTGATGGAATTCGCCCCAACTACCTTAGTCAAAGAATAAATAGGACAAGGAGCTAGAGGGTAGATCAAGAGATTCTAGAAGATTGGATCCATTTGAGCCTGTTTGGGCTTTCAACCAGCTGCTTGGGCCCGAATGCAACCATGAAGATCTCACTTTGGAGAAAATAGAGCAATAAGGAGAAGTCCTCTTAATTGTTTAGAATAGTTTAGAATAATTTGGTCCTTGTATTTGGACCAAGTAAAATAGATTTGGGCTTTGTGTTTTTGGGCTATGTAGTGTAAGTGTTAGGGACAAATTCTTTCTCCACCCCATACCCTCTTCCTGCACCCCATACCAAATCTGAAATGTCCATTATACCCTTCACTTAAATATGCAAAGACAGAAGTAGCCTCCACCCCCTTCACCCCTATGTGTGGCCAATATCCCATTCGGTTCTCACATTTACAAAACCTAATCCTCTCAAAGTGTATTATCGTTATTCCAAGTGACCGTGACCGTCGCCGTTCGTCCAAGCTGGTTCAGTCGCAAGTCATCCGATTAACATCTCTTTCATCCGGTTCGGTTCTCCCTCTCGCATCCCATTCCTTTGTTTCTTCAAAATCTTCAATTAATCCTTCAAAGAAGCATTAGGTAAGCAATTTGCGATGTTTATTAGCAATTAGTCGGTGATATTGATGATTAGAGTAGTTGATTTGGGGTTTGGGGGGCTGTCGACGGCAAAGGGGTGTTTTTTCCGATCTATATATATGAGAACCGGATGGGCTGATCCGGTTCGTTGTTTTTGTTGAATATGAGAACCGGATGACACTCCCATTCGGTTGTCAATTTTTTTCAAATGACAACCGGATGACCTCCTCATCTGGTTGTCATGTATTTTTAACTAAGTGTAACTTTGTGCACTGACAGATATGGCGAGGACCAGAGGAGCATCTTCACAGCCTGAAGGCCGTAGAAGGCCTATAGCATCAGTGCGTAGAGGAGATCGGGGTGCTTCATCTAGTACTCCTCTTGTTGTTGTTGATGCTGCTGATATTGGTGGTGTAGCTCCTCGCATTGGTTGGGGTGAGGCTGTTGAGGTGGTAGGTTTTCCTGGGGGACCATCTGATATGTCCCTTTTGGTAAGTTATAATCATCATGTAGCGTTGAGACTATGGAAGGGTGAGGTAAGATTATGTTATAAGTTGTTATATTCAGTTTGTGTTTAATATGTGAACTTTTTGATATCATTTGTTGTATTTTGTTTAGGATCGTGGAGTCCTAAAGTTAGTCTCCTATGGGAGAAAAGTGAACAAATTTGGTCTTTCTCGTGCTGAGGTGTTGCTTTCATTGTCCATACACTTCTCACAGAGTTATCCGACCTCTTGAGCCGATTTCATTTTTTTGAGGTTTTCTCCAATATGGACATACCATTCAGATGCACCTTCCTGTTTGAGTTCTGAGACAGTATGGATATATGCAAACCATACCACCTCCTCCTCCAATACAAGATATGGCTGCTTTTAATATGGTTAATGCACGTTGGGTACATTTTTCTGATAATGTTGTCACTGCATTGATACCTAGTGTCGGCCCACATGCATGCTCGGAGGGCTATATTGCTTGGTATACTCGTGTGTCACATCCACATGTCATTAGATGTGATGAGGAAGCAGATAGTTGTAGCCGTAACCGTAGCCGTAGTCATAGTCATAGTCATGACGAAGATCTGCTAGCCTCGTCGTCACTACAGCAGCAATAACAGCCACCCTCAGTATTTGATTACATTGACATTTTTGAATTTTATTTCATTTTTGTAAATGATTACATTATTATTTTTATTGTTTAATTTTTTCAGAGTATCTTTAGAAGGATAGCCACCCTATTGCAGAGGGCAATTAGCTGTGGATATGCACATGAGGATATAGTAGCTGCCTACGAATTGGCTCGCACACATTCATGCAAAGACAAGTATACAGTAGACGACACAGAGGTGGCCAAGAGAGAGGGACGTCTAGTTCTTAGGGTTTTATGTGTACCTGATATGTATTTGTCACCATGTTCATATGTATTCACTATATTGGTACTTGGTTTATGTATTTAGTATGTTGGTACAATTTCACTGAATTATTATATTTGGCACCAAATGAAAAACCATTCAAAAATTTTATATACTCATAAAATTTCCATATACATTAATCAATCATCACCAAGATTTACATATGATGTACTTGATCCTAACATAGATACAAATAGTTGCATTCTGCTAATATAATGAGATGCCCATAATTGTGCGTCTGCAGAATTGTGATTGGTCCAAATAATGTCTACATTTGGTAAAGGAAAACCATAAACCTATTTAACCTGTAAATGAATTTGAAAATTTTGTCTTATGCAACACCTAGTGAATATGACAGTACAGGTTGGGCAATTTTGTAACTTATAAAGATTACCTGTACAAAATGGTTCCCATAAATATGTCTTATGCATATTATCCGATGTTGACTGGCATCAATAGGTGGTTTACTTCATAATGGAAAAATGGTTACATTTTGTTGCAACGACAAGCAAACAAGGATAACATTATATCTACTTGCAATGACGTAACCCATATCTGGTATAGTCATCCACTTCTCAACACCTTTCTGCAAATATGTACAACATTAGTAATATGTCATTGCACTTAGAATTGTTAATGAAAAATTAAACATAAACACTTACAGATGATGTCCCCTCAACAAGTAAAGTGTTCTTAAGTTCATCGAAATGCTCATGACTACCAAAGATGTTTGTATATTGATCACGCCATTAACATATTTCTTTATATAGATCCATTCTGATTAATGGCCATGACTCTTCTCTCATTCCCAACAATGCAGCAATTGATCGATAACCACAATGTCCATCAAGTTTAGCATCAATAATGTCCACTATGTATGGGTGAGTAATAGGATGAAATTGATCAAGACAGGGAAAAAATTTAAAGGGTAACACCAAATGAGATTTTACCTTCACCCTTGAAGCCTTCTCTGTAGAACAACTATCCTCCATTGAATGAATCTTGTCTACATGCTTAAAGTATGAAGGCTCACGCTTGGTTGACCTCTCTCTAATCATTTTTGTTTAGTCTTTTGTGACCCTTTTGTCTTAACCTTTTCCAATGGGGGACATAGTGATGTCATTGTAGAGTATGCAATTTCAGCCAGCTTGCCCTTCATGGTGATTTTACCTCCAATATCAAGCTCATCAAAGCGTTTAGAAATGACCTCCCATTCTTGCTTAATAGACAACTCAGATGATGACTTACTTGATGATAAGTCTGAGAAACTAAGTCTTGTCCACATCACATGCACTTGATTTAGTGGTATAACACCAACAACATATCTTGCAAGCTCACAAGCACATGGTAAGTCATGAGTATATCTAAGAACACAGCCACACTTTTTCTTATCAAAGCCAACAAATTTTACCTTATTGAACTCCTCTACAATGTGTACCAACATACCCAATAAACCTTTGTACAATGAGCTGTTGTAAGAGTGGGTAGCAACATTTAGACTCATCTCGAATGAGGCCTTAATCTGATTATGTTGAAGGACAAGGAGATTGTTGATTGCATCCCAACACAAATCATCCATGCTAGTTTGCAAGATACGCTTTAAATTATTTTAACAAACAAAACAATCTTTAACATATAAATATACATTATATATAACAACATACCTATTTGATGTAGTATTGCCCATATGCATGACCTTATTTGTCCAAGCACTGACAAAATTTTCCTTATGAGGTTTAATCCAGGTCTTTTTGCACATATTCTAAAAATATGGGCCATGCCAAAGAAGCACTTTCAAATTTTTCAACACATTTAGGGATTGCTTCACAATCAGTACAATCAACTATAGTTGCCCATGCTTTCACGATAACATCCCATGCCTCCCTTGGAGGAACAAGCATTTTACACTTGGCCTTAACATTCTTGTTTATGTGGAACCTGCACAACAAGTTACAAGCTTCTGGAAAAACAACTTCAATGGCATTCATCAGAGCCAAATCCCTATCACTAAAAATAACTGTAGGGTACACATCTCGTCTCAAAAACAACCCTTTCAATCTTTACAAAGCCCAAATGAAATTATTTTGGCATTCAATAGCCATCAAAACAAATGCAGCCGAGAAAGTTAAGCCTGTGGATTGCACACTTACAACTTCAAGCAGTGGAAGCCTATACTTATTTGTCTTGTAGGTGGTATCCATCAACAACACATTGCTAAATGCATTTAACAACTTCAAAGAATCAGGATGAGTCCAAAAGATGTCACTTAGAACTCGGGAGGACTCGTGAACCCTATGCCAATGAATATACTTGTCATGCTCCAACAACATCATCAACTGTTCCATTTCAGTTCTTGATCCTCTAACTGATCTCTTGTATGTATATCTGGTATTATACAACAGTTTCAGTGTCGTGACATTGTCTTCATTCTTCTCTTTAAGGGTAAGCAATATGTTCTTTGGTTTCACTCGTCTCTTTGTCATATCCACAACTAAAGTGTGTTCATCGGGTCGCAACCTACCGGCATAAGGGTGACCAACCAACGTATTAGCCAATTCATAGATATGCAACCCACATACGACTTTCAAAACCCACCTTCACCACCCTTTATTGGTTTGCCACGCAATCTGAATGGACAGTCACACTTCCTTGTGCCGGTTATACTAACCTCTAAATCTGTTATGTACTTTCTGTATTTTCCACTTCTCTCACATCCCAATAAGACATAGGTCTTCTTACCCTATGCTCCAGTTGCTTTGTCTGATCTCAGTATCACAACAACAAATCCAAGCCTAAATGCAACCTTGCGAACCCATTCAAGTAATTTGTCTCGAGTACCAAACACCTGCACAATATATCACATTCATATGTAATTAATTTACATTTCATAAACATAAACAAAAACAAAAACAAAAACAAAAACAAAAACAAAACATTTTACCTCATCAGTTGTGAAATCAATAATGCAATCTTCTTTCCGAACCAAGGAACCACTTTCAAGTTCATCAGATACCTTGTTTACTTCCTCTGAATATAGACAAAGACTATCCATATCTGTAACATAACATTTCAACAACTCATAAGAAAAAAAAGAAAAAAAAAATAAAAAAAAAATTCCTAAACATTAACCGGACGCATCCTCATCCGATTCACAACAAACTTATCAAATGAGAATCAGATGCAGGGGAGGGGGGTGCCATCCGGTTTGTAAACTTGTGAACCGGATGCGACCCCATCCGGTTCTCAAAAGTTAAAAAAAATGCAAACCGGATGAGCTCTGGGTTGATTTCATCTGGTTTGCAAAATTTGTGAATCGGATGACTCTCCTCATCCGGTTCACAAATTTCCAAACCGGATGAGGTCAACCCAGTACCCATCCGGTTTGCAATCTTTTTTAACTTTTGAGCATCCGATTTGCAAAATTTGTGAACCGGATGACCCTCCTCATCTGGTTCATAAATTTCCAAACCGGATGAGGTCAACCCAGTACCGATCCAGTTTGCAATTTTTTTTAACTTTTGAGAAACGGATGGGGTGGCATCCGGTTCACATCATACACACCGGATGACACCCTCCTCCACTGCATCCGGTTCTCATTTTACGAACCGCACGTCTGGCTATCCTTCAATGAAGTGAAAATTACATTTTAAAATGGTTTTTAAAAATATAAGTGTTGTAGAGTAAAAACAACCTATTGTTTTTCTTAACAGTTTTGACTGGCGCAAATTAAATAACTTGCAATGCACATTTTTTAGATAACTCTTCGAACAAAAGGCTTTTGAAGGGCATTCTAAAGATTTACTTGATAGCTTCTTGGAGAGAAAACTTCTTTTGAAATAGAGAGATCAAAGTTTAACAATATTCATCATGGTTTCTCACGTTTGAAGAGAGCATAACATTCATTTGATTGGGATTTTCGTAGAAGTTGTCATTGTGAAGAGATAAGTGACTCTCTTATGGGTTTTACACTATTTTAGCTGCTGCATAATTGATTCTTGTAATTGTAATTCGTTTTTGCATCAATTCTTGGTTGTATATTGCTTGAATAGGGTTTTCAAGCATTGTGTATTGTGTAATCTTGTAAGTTTTTGCTTTGGGTGTATTGTTTGCATCAAACACAATAGTAGAGTTCTGCATATTGCACTAGGGTTGTGCATCTTGTGTGGTGGGGTGCCGCATAAGGGGTAGAGACAATCTTGTAGGGTTCAAGATTGGGTCTTGTATGTGTTTGTGTATGTAAACTTGTATGATTTAGTGGAAATCTTTGCATTATTGTGCAAAGGACTGGATGTACCTCTTGAGGAAGAGTGAACTAGGATAAAAATCTGTGTGATCTTCTCTCCCTTCTCTCATTTCATTTGTGAACTGTTTTTGCGCATTTCATATTTTTCATATATAAACAACATATTAAAATCAAGAACAACCTGTTGCTTTTCTGGGCAACTTCATCTTCTTAACTCTAGTAGCGTTTGTAACCTGTTAAATTCAGTTTTCAACCTATTAATATACAAGATCTTCTCTGCAGTATACGTGTACTGATTTCTTGACTGTATTACCTTGCCTTATTGAATCACTTGGATTTTTTCTAGTGAATAATATCCTTGCTGGCTTAGTGATCTATTTCTTGGTATTTTGGAACTACTGTTTTGGAGTCTTTACAGATTTAATACCTTTTTATTTTGAGAACTATTTTTTGTGATGATGTAGAAAATTTAGATTTTCTTCAAAATTGTTTTGTCTTTTGCATTTGGCTTAAATCTTGGTTGATAAATTGTTCAACCATATTGTATTTGCGGATATCTTTAAGTGGTGTATCTCTTCATCATTACAGCCTAAAGTTCTGCTGAATCATATTGCACCAGCACTGAAATTATCTCTGCAGAATTAGTTTTGATATTATCTTGTATAGATTTTTCATGTATTGATTGCTACTTACTTGGATATATCTTTTAGTGAATGTTTGTGATTGTAATTTGTCTTACTTTTGCATAGCATATAAGAGCATCCTTGCTGCGACTGCCACTATTTTTAGAAATTTGTATTTTGTTCACTGGTTCATGGTTCATATTCACTACTGTTATTCCAGTAAATCAACTTGTTAAAACCTGTTTTTAGCTAGTTAATATTCACCTACTAGTTGGAAATTTGTATAAGTGTTGTAAAGAAATTTTTAACTAGCTGATTGAATTTCAACTTGTTATTTGCTTTTTCCAGAACTGCCAAAAATCTTTTTAACGAGTTGTTTTTTATCTTTAACAAGTTGTTTTTACTAGTTTAGCATACTGAACTCAGTTTAACTTATTTGCGAATTGTAACTTGTTATTTTTGTGTATTCTTACATTGTAATCATAGTTTAATAAAAATACTCATTCATACTTTCCAAGTTTTCAAAAAGAGTTAATAGTTCAGTTCAATTCACACCCCCTCTTGAACTTTGGCCATCATATTTTTCAACATAGTGTGGTATAGACCATCCATGGTCTCAAAAAACCATCTAGCGGTTATAACAAATTGTCTAGGCAAATCATCCAGATCGGTTAGGGTCTCAACATTCTCTATGCCATAAAGCTTTGAAAGAACATTGTTTATGTTCATCCTAGTAAGCTTGTAGAGAGAGCCGACCATTGTATACGTCGAAAGACGCTATCCTTTATAGTGAGCTATATTGTGATCTTTTAATGACTCATACATTGTATTTGTCTTAAGCTAGAAGTTGCCTGCCTAAATAATACTTAGTTAAGCCAGGAGTGACTTGCGAAAATAATACTTGAACAAAGTTAACTGAGTGGTTATGTGCAGAAAGAATACTCGGGTTAAGCTAGTAGTCTCTTTTGAAAGAACACTTCGGTTAAGTTAGAAGTAACTTGGTGAAAGAATACTTGAGTATACTTTGTAGCAATAGTCTGCCTACTAGAACTTAACTGATTAGTTAAGAATAAGATGTAGTCTATTGTGATAGACGAACCTGTTGAGAATCTTACATGATTCAATATTTGATGAAGTCAAGCCTTTGGACAAAAGCAAAGCCAAGCATGGAAGTTGAAGAAGAAGACCCAGTCTTTGTTTTAGTAGGTGTGAGTGAGTGTAATTGAAAGTAAAGGTGAACATGCACACAGTTGTGAAGAAAATCTCTGGCACAGTTAAATCATACTTAAAACCAAAGTAATAAAACTGAGCAAAAAGTTTTGGAGAGATGTCATTTGAAAATTCAGGTTTTAACAGAACATAAACCAATTCTACTTTTAAGAAATCGATTAATTCTCGCACAGCACCATAATTGTGTTAACTATTTTTCAAAAACAAAGTTGTTTGGTTTTCCAAAAGATCAAAGAATTGTTCTTGAAGAAATTCAAAGACTTGAGTTCTTGCTGTGTCATTAGTGTTCTTCAAAGCTCTGCGCTGGTCCATCTTTTTTGGAAATCAGGGAGATTTCTGCAACCTAAAACTTGAACTTGTTTTGATTCAAGTGTTGCATATTGTACTATTAATTTTATCTTTGATTCAAGTTGTATAATGGTGATGTTATAGGGTTTAACATTGGTGTAATCTAAATATTTGGGGCTGCAGGGTGATAGCTTAAGTATTCAGTGGTGTTTTTGATCTTGCAGGGTGTAAGAGGTGTTCTTGATTGTAAGCATGTACAATTGATTGTTTGTTAGTGATATTTTTCTTGCTAGGTTGCAAGAAAGACTGGATGTAGCCCTTGAGGAAGGGTGAATTAGTATAATTGCTATGTGTGTTTTTCTTGACCCTTCTCTCTACATAAGATTATGTTCAGTGTCATTCAATCATTCTACATACCTAAATTTGCTACTTTGTGTTTCCGTCATTCTGCATTTGAAAAACTAATAGCTTATTGAATGATTAAATTGCTTCTATAAAGATTCTTAAAACTGGAAAATTGTTTTGATTGAAGTGATTAATTCAATTTTGGTTGTTCAAGATTTAATCAACTTGTTTTTATCAAAACTGCACAAGTTTATTTTGTTGTTCATAGATTAATTCAATTACACTTGCATTGTATTACTGTTTTGAATATTTAAATAAAATCTTTGCCGAATTTATATGTGATTGTTTCCGTGTAACAATTCTAAGTGTTTCTCTACATAATTGAAAAGTGAATCTTTGGTAGCTTAAATTGAATTTCTCTTAACTTTGATTTCGTGACTGAATATGGTGTTTCTACATATTGGATTCTGGTTTTTCATATCAACTATTTGCTAAAATCAAAATTGTTTTGTTTAGTAAACTCATTCAATTACCTATCTGTAGAATTGTTCATTGTTTTCAAGATTTTAATCATTAGAACAACAAACACAGTTAATTGCAAACACCAAACTGGAGTCAAGAACGTAATGTAATTACTTAAACAGAAGGATCAATCAATTGTAGAAAACACAAAATTACTGCAACAGAAGAATCAATTGATTGAAACTAGAAAACAATTGATTGATTTTACAAAAGTGAAAAATGTCAGAAATCAAATTTTCATAATAGCTCTAGTATAATATTTTATTTGAATATGAAAACACAGAAAACCAATTTCAATTTCCAGTAACACAAAATTATGCAAAGTAGAATCTGAGATTATATAGTACCAAAAAAATCAATCAATTGAAACCCAAAATCAGTTAATTGAATTTTTGACAATTTACTCAAAACATTGCAAAAACAATGCGGGAATCAAGATAAGGGTAAAGAGAGAGCAAGAACACCAAGGTTTATATTGGTTCACCCTTTCTCAAGGGCTACATCCAATTTCTTTGCAACAAGCAAAGAAATTCACTCAAAGATCACCAAGATCAATTAAATCCAAGCCAATTACACTTGCACCCTGTAAGAACCCTCTGCACCATGCAGAAAACATCCCCTAAACCTTACAAAACTTGTAGAACCTTCACAAAACCCTACTGCACAATTACAAACCACAAACCCTATGCAGTTTGTAACCAAAACACAATATTACAAGAGGAATAGAACTACAAAATGCTTTTACACACAACACCAGTTCAGAAAACTACAAGAACAATGTAGAAAGCTTATCCCTTTGATGCAGAACCAGAGCTACACGAAAATCCTTTAAAGAGAGGTTCCAAGATTCAAATTCTTGAGTTTTTCATGATGTAAATCAATGTAATACTTAGTCTCACTATATTAGCACATTTCTCTCTCACTTAGGTTCGCAAAAAGTTAGTCTCTTTTTTTTTTAAACGTGCTCTACAGTTATATAGGCAATATGTTTTAAAATTGTCACAATAGTTAAAAATCAATCGATTCTGGGATTCAATCAATTGATTTTTCTGAAAACAGAAAAATCAGCAGTTGATTTTCAAAAACAGTTGATTGATTTTCAAAAAATTTGATTAATAGATAATAGGTTTTCAAAAAACATTAATCCTCACTTAATCCCATTCAATTATTTATTAATCAAAGTGGATTTATAGAGCTCTCTTTAAGTGAAATATCATGCAACTCATGGTTTTGAATCAAAAACCACACTCACACACACACAACCTAAGTTCTAGAATAAAACCTGAGAGATCTCTCATCTAGGTCCATGATGGCTTCATCAAATCATTTAGCAAGCTTTGATCCAAGTTGACTTCATCAAATCACTTAGCAAGCCTTGGTGCTAACAGAACAAATGTTCAAGAGGTTCCACAATATCATAAAAGTTTACACTGAGTACACAGATCTCTCTATACATCAAGTACAAAACTCTCTCCAGGTTATACCGAGTACACAAACTTCGCCAGGTTATAACGAGTACACAAAGCTCTCCAGGTTATACAAGTCCCAATCTCCTCCCAAGATCAAGATCACTCAAGATTTAAAGAAACACTCTTAAAAGAGAGAACAATGAAAGCTCACAAGGGTTACTTCACAATGATGAAGAATTACATGATGGTTTCACACAACCCAAAAATCTATGCTCTGAGTAGTAGATTGACAATAGAAACTCAGTAGATACTCTAATGCTTCAAAGTATTGCACAATGTATTTTTCTTTTTGCTTCTTGTTCTTCAACTTGAAATTGTTCCTCTATATACACTTTTGTAGAAACTAGCCGTTGCATGCTTGAAAGGAAAATCCTAACCATCTAATGTTGAAACTAATAGTTGGAAGAACAATTTCTATTCTTGATTCTACATTAAAATTGACTTTATCTTCGTATAGAAACCATTTAAACAGCGTAAGATATCTTTGATTTAAAACAAATAATTATGTTTTAATATCCCATAACAATTTGAATAATTTTCACTATGAACAAATTTGAACTTTAAAGCACAACGTGCTATAAGACCTTATTTTGATATTTCTGTGAAAATACTTTAATTTGTTTTTTAGATTTAGAAACAAATCAAATCAAAACTATGTGTAGCAAAATCATTTTGAATTATTTATGTATTTAGTTAT
>Ga0123340_1002515_pt1 | contig 16632 bp, 10 predicted proteins | sample SirMexnodulemix_FD_89961 | JGI IMG/M metagenome (GOLD analysis project Ga0123340, IMG submission 89961) | Root nodule microbial communities of legume samples collected from Mexico - Siratro Mexico nodule mix | ecosystem: Host-associated > Plants > Roots > Nodule | place: Mexico: Nepantla... | reverse complement strand
TCAAATATCCTAACACAAATAAAATTTATATTAGAAAAAAATAATAAATTTACCAAAACTGAAAAGTTATTAAAACCTATAATAAAATACAGGAATAAGATAAGAGTAAGATTGTACAAAATATGATAAAACTTTTAGATTTTTTTGTGTGTAGAAAATATCCACTCTTCCTTTCCCCCCTTCTTTCACAACTTTGTCTTAATGCTATTTTAAAAAACCACTTTTTGCTTAACCTTTTACTTGTTATAATCAAATGTCTGTAAAAAGAGTCACTTTTGACCCCTGGGTATACATAAGTGTTTTTATGTATGTTTATGTTGGTATTTTTTTTTCTTCAAAATTTTCCATGCTATATAATACAGTGTTAATAAACATGCTAATAAACTCTTTTTGTGAGAAACAAGAAAAAAAAAAGACAGAATGTTATATATTACATTATTTAATCATAGACACATAAAATTTGTAGATTGACCCCATAAAATATACCCCACAATATGTATATATTGTTGACCCAAAACATTATGACGGATCACTGGTGTTAGATATTAAAACAATAAAGAAAATACGAATAGAATTAGGAATTTAGAAAACGATAACATATGTATAAAAAGTACTATTATAATAAAAGATAAATAAAGATGAAATCAACATCCTTGCACAGAATAAATTTCATATAAATTAATTTTTTATAAGAAAACAAGAAAAAATTAATTATATAGAAATAACCTTCATTTCTAGACTATAAACGTTTATAAAAGTCTTTATTGTAAAACTTATCCTGCCTTTACATGCAAATTTTTTTTAAAAATCATTATTAAATTGGAAATAAAAAATAATTAATACGTACGTAGCGCGTGACATATAAAATAACAAGAATAATATACAATTTTTTATTTTGCAGTATTTATAGATATATTTATAAAATTAAGATAAACATTAAATATTATACAAGTTCGTAGCATCAGGACTTAGGTTCTAGGTACAGCAAACCTATCATTATACCTTTAATCAGAAAAAATTAAATAAGTTCTATATTTTTAAACTTGTATTTAATATTATATAATTTAAAATATAATTATTTTTTATATTTTAAAATAAAAATATATATTTTAGATTGTAAAATTAAAAAAAAAAGAACTTTTTTAATATTTTGACAAAATATAATGGTGTAGGAAGAACGCCACAAGGTGGTCCATTTTATGCTGGGCCGAAGCGGTAAACTCTAAATTAGCCCAAAACGTAAGGCTGCACAAAAAAATGCAATTTGAAACTTCGAAAGCGAGGCTTGTAAGAACAATGCTTTTCCTCTCCAATCCAAGGATCCCCAAATTTGAATTGTAAACAGCGCCAAAATCACAAATCACGTTCTTCATCCATGTGAAAGCGAAGAAGCAATGTCGGCGATGGAGAAGCACGTCGTGCAGATCTTCGAGCGGAAGAAGCGAATAATCGAGCAGTCGCGCCAACAGTGTCATCTCTGGGAGGAGCATATTTACTCCAAACTCCTTCTCAACGGAATTCCCCCTCCATCGTGGCTCCGCAACTCTTCCCTTCACGCAGATCCACAAGGTAACAAATCCTCTCTCTCTCTCTCTCTCTTCTCTCTCGCGCATTCACGATTACGATTTAGGTTTTCGACTTATGAAATTTGCATGTTAGGTTATGTCTCGCTGATTTTTTGCTTCATATTGTGTTATAATGACCTTGAGAAGCTATATTACCCGATTAGTGTCTAGGTTAGATAAGTTATTTCGGAGAAATAGTTTCAATTAGTATTTCTATTGTACATATGCTTGTGCCGCATTATATATTGGCTAATTTTCCTTGCGACGGTTGAACTTAATTTGGTGATAACGTGTTCTCTCTGGCAGAGTTAAACAAAGATGACCTCGTTTCTGAATCGCAACCGCAATGTAGAGTTCCTTTCCCTGGTGTATATAGCGATCTGGATTCTGTGTCCTATGGTGTTCAATGTCGAGTTGGTTTGCGTAATGAAGGTCCTGCTTTAGAAAAGGAAGCGGGAGGTGGGGCTCATAATTTGCCAGATTGCTCCGTCAACAATGCTGTATGTGCCTCAAGTGGTCCTCCAGAATTGGATTCAGATGCTGTATCGCCACCACAGAATCAGATTGAAGCTAGAGCCTTGGAAATTCACCAAGACCCAGCTCTGTCTCTGGCAAAGTTGCAAAGGTCAAAGTCAAGGCAGAAGGCTCTGGAGCTACGTAATAGTGCAAAAGCACCCACGCGATTGTCAGAGAACGATGATGATGCTGGTTTCCGTGCTGGCACAGTTTCAGGTGCTGTACCCCTGACTCAACGGGAAGAACATGAAATGGAGTCAGCTGTGGTCAAAGAATTTCATACCGACATCCAAAGTTGTTCCATGAAAGAAATGGAACCACGTGATTGTGAAACTCATTACTCTGGCGAGATAATGAGGTCTAAAAGCCCGTCTCAGACGAAATTCAACTCTTTGAATGTTACTAGTTCTTCTGTAGCAAACGAAGATGGTCCTCCTCTGGATAATTTGAATGAGTCATTGGAGATAGTCAACCAACCTTTCTTTGTAAATGGAAGTTTTGGCGTCAATGAAGCAGATAAATTGGAGCATCAGATCGAGGAAACTGGAAAAAGTTGGTATGATGAGAGATTAACTAAATCTAGAAGTTCTGGCCAGACCAGATGTAACAGTCTATTGTTGAAACTCGACAGCTCCTTGGGCAGTGGTAAAGGAGTTGAAATCTGTGATCTTAGGCAACCATTTACACATGCTGACCCAACAGATGTAAGCAAAGTCACTGGTTGTAGCAATGGAAGTGGAGGGAATGCAGTTAAAAATGGCAACTCTTGCCTCAACAAACAAGAAAGTAACGTTCATAGTATGATAAAATTACTTAGAAGTTCCTGCCCATCACCAGGGCATGATCTTTCGATGACTGGTGGTTCTGTAAAGTCTATTGATAAATCAGTGCCATCACCTCAAGCTTTAATTTTACATGATCCTGTAGTGTCTGTTGTTGGATCCTTCAGTCGTCAAAATAATCCTGATTTTTCTGTAGTAAAAAGAGGATGTTCAAGTAGAAGTGGTTCTGGAAAGGTTGAAGAAGTATTGAAGTCTTCCAGTTCCAATATCTGTGAGCAAAGTGATGCTTGCTCCCAATTTTCAGATAAGAAATATTGGAATGTACATACCGAACTGGATGCTAGAAGGTTATCTTCAAGTCCAAAGTATTCCAAATTAGATATAGAAAATGACAGGAATTTTGCAGAGGAGAATGTTGCAGCACTAATTTCATCTGGAAAGATGAGGGCTGTGGCTACTTGTTCAAATGACGAACCATTAAGGCCAGTGAGTTTTTCCAATTTAGATGGTGGTTCTTTACTGGCAGAATCAGTATACGTTGAAACAGTGTTGGATGAAAAAGTCTCGGATGCCCAAGAAAATGTACCATCTGATGCCATTCCTAATGACAACGTTCAGCACGGGTCTGCTGCAATTGTTGAAGTTGATGAGGACTTTGATGGGTTAGTTGAAGAAGATCCTTCTTGTGTTAGCCCTAAGGTTGGGCTGAATCTATCAATGTCAAAGCAGCCCTCTGATTTTATTACGTCTGTGAATCCTAAGCAACTTAATTTTGATGATGTAGAACAGACAAGTATGAGTGGAATTTGTCATCCTAATTTGAAAGAGAGACAACAGGGAGTGTCACCAGAAGAAGAACCTCTGAACTCGTTGGAGATGCCTTTGGTGAAAATGCAGGAAGTGCTGATAAGAAAAGAGGAGCCACATATGAAATACTGTGCAAGCCACGCTGAGGAGGAAGACATGGCTAGGACAACAATACGTGCCGTGTCACCAGACAAAGAGATACATACGGTGCAGAATGAATTCTGTGATGTTACTTCTTCCTTGCTGAATCAGTCAAGTCCTTCGCTAGTTGCTGGTGAAAATTCATCAAGAAGTTTGTCAAAAGAAGTCACGCCGCTCAAAGTAAAAAATGGTGAAAGTGGTGCTAAGTTGGTAGATTCTTCTTCTGAAGCAGTTATTGGAAATGATCAGCAAAAATCCACATATGAAAATGTCACAAATTTCACTGTTGAGTTCCCATTTTCTGCTCCTTTGGATGATGTGAATGTTAGTTTGTCACAACCGGCCCCAAATAGCATTACCTTGTGTCAAGATGGTGACTTGTTGCGGCAGACATTGCTCAATGATGGAAAAATTACCAGTTTTTCAGCTGACTTCCAGATTTTTAGAAGTCCCACTCATGATGTAGGGCATTCATGTCCGCAGCGTAAAAGAAGGAAAATTGAAACTGAGAAATATTTATCTTCCTCTTCAAACCTCTTGGAAAAGTCACGTGATTATATTGACCAAAGGCCTTCTAGTAGAAGCTTGATTACTAAAGATGGTAACCCGGAGGCTTCTCTAGAATTTCAACAGTTGCCATCTGACCAAGAGGAGGATATAGGACATGGGTACATGAGTAGCAGTCCACCAAATGAAATGCAATACAACGGAGAATGCCAAACAACGAAAGAGACTTCACCGAAAAAGAGCAAAGAAGAGGTACAAAATATTTTGTTTTACTTTCTGAAAATATTAAATATATGAGTTATGCACTGTAATAAGTTAGTCTGCATTAGATTTCTTTCCTAAGGATTAAATATTACATATGAATTTTCTTTACACCTTGCACTAGCAGAATTGATGTGAACATGCAAAATCAAATTGTATGTCAGAGAGTATTGGTTAACATCTTTGAACTTTACCGTCATAATTATAGCTTTGGCATATGCATAACTCGATTCATTTTATTCGATGATCGCGAACTTCTTTAAAAGCTATTTTAGATAATATTTCTATTTTGAAAAATGAAGATTATGGATTTCAACTTTCTTCCAAATTCGAACAAGATTTCCAACAATGTCTATGTGATGCTCCCAGGAAAACTATTTCAGAGAAAATCGCCAAAACTATTGAAAATTTGGAGAAGTGAGAGTATTGGAATTGGGTGATAATTGTGTCATTGTGTAGTAAAAATGATATAGCAAAACTGTGGTTGCACAATCAGTTTTTTATTAGAGCAAGGATAGAAAACAAAGTAACTGAGGAGAATGGTGAGAGGAGAGATCAGTTACCTAAGAATCCGAGGTTAAAACTGAATCCTTATTTGAATAGAAAAGCACTAATATTTATAGAAAAACTGAGAATTAAATATATTCCCTGAATTAAGAAAAACACCGATTCAGATAAAAATGAAAAAAATAAGATTCAACCGATGATAAAACCCCATACAGTAACTCTACTATGCAATATGCAACATCTTAACATTTGGTCGAAAAAATCAATATAATTTTTTACTTTGTTTTCTTCTATATTTTAGAGTCGGTTGTTGAAAGATTGGATGAGAGTTCATGGCCCATTTCACGGTAAATGAGCAAGTGGAAAATGATCCAACTGCCTTTTGCTGTAGATAAATAACAGTGTTATGCTGTATTTATATAGAAGTGGAAGCAGAAAGTGTGAAAAAGGATAGTTGAAGAGGATGAGGAGGGAGACAATACAAAAGATAAAAGTGAGAATCCTATCTTCGTTAATAATACAAGTGAACCTTGACAAACGTAAGAATAATATAGGTAAGCTGATATTAAATTAGAAAAGATAAATTAAAAACCTAAGTGTAGAATAAGCTACTGATATAAGTTGACATTGATCTTTAATCATGAAATTCTTGTAAGATAGGATTCGTTGTTTTTATACACGTGTTTTTATTTTCCATTGAACGTTGTTATAGCATGCACTACTTCACCTTCAACGAATATAAAAAAACTTGAATTTTTGGACAGTGACACAATTTCTGGATAGTGAATAATAAAATTTCGGGCAAAAGGTGTCTTGCTGTTTATTTTTAAAATTTAGACTTTATTATCTGAGATTTTTCACTGGATCTCTTTATTTGTCAGTGGCTTGTGTTTAAACATTGTATTTAGCCAGAACCACACCTGTATCTGAAAATTTTGCAATACTATACTAAAGTGAATATACGGATGTATATGTGTAGGTTTATATATAGCTGTAAAAGATGCCTTTAATTTTTTGTATAACTTTCTGAATAGACTGTTTAAATGGTTTCCTGTTGGCAGAAACTTGTTGTGGACGGAAGAGACAGAAGCGAAGACACCCTTCTGTTGGCAGTGGCAACGATAAGATGCAAGACGGATGAGAAGGAGGCGTCATTGCATCATCAGGTTAATAGTGGACGAGAAAGTGCAGAACGTCTGAGTTGTGTTGAAAAAAGCACCTCAAGTAGAAGAATTTTTCCAGAGGGAAATGCTAAATTATCAGATTGTATGTCTGCTTCTCCAGGAATGCAATGCTTGGATTTGGTTGGTACAGATGAGGCTTTACCTGAGTTTGAAGGATTCATTATTGAAACAGACAGTGCACAGACATGCATTGCTGGAGATGAAATGGATTTGGAAACGATGGATCTTTCAAGTAACTCAATAGATAATACATCCCTTGGTAAATCTAGGTTTATGTATTCTCCATTGTGCAGTTCCTTAACCCCGTATAAGTTACATAACATACCAGAGATCTATCAGTCTTTACCTAATGGACTTCTGGAGGGCTTAGGTATAAGCAATTCCCTTCATCTAAGCGATGCGGGTCCAAGGTCCCTTTCTGATTACCAACCAAATTACAAGGGCCACTGCACTTCACCAGTTCAAACCCTTTGGGATCGGATCAATTCAAACTTTGGCAGTTCAGGAAAGCGTAAGAGTTTAAAACTAGACCTTCCCTGCATTACTGAAGAAAATGAAATTGTCGATGAGATTGCTGGTACGTTCCAAAGGAGCATTGATTACGAAGGAATGGCTGGTGCAAATAAAAGAGAACCTCTAGCTGAGCTCGTAGATGATGCAAACCATTCTACATCAATTTTACAAGATGATGTATTAGCAGGTGGGTCTGATGATGTTGCAAGCTCAAAGTTTAATCTGAACGCGACTGGCAGTAAGGTGAAAAATAAGCTTGAAAACAGCAATAAGAAGAGATTCACAAGAAAGGGGAAGGAGAACCAGAATATATCTCTTGGAGCGAATGATGTCAAGAGGACCACTGAATCAGTCTGCAAAAGGCCCGGTAGGCCACCAAAGCTATCTGGAAAAGATAGTATGAAACGTGGCCCTATCAACAATATTGTATCCAACGTTTCTTCCTTCATTCCACTAGTGCAACAAAAACAAGCCGCAGCTGTTATTACAGGTTATTTATTTTATCTATAATAAATTTTGCCTTATTTGGAGATTGCAATTCTTCTTGACATGGTCATACAGTTGGTCATATAATTATTTGAACATGTAGGCAAGAGAGACATCAAAGTGAAGGCCCTGGAGGCAGCGGAGGCTGCCAAGCGTATGGCAGAAAAAAAAGAGAACGAGCGCAAGATGAAGAAAGAGGTGTTGCGACTTCAGCGGGAGAAGGTAGAGCTGGAGCTGAAGAAGAAAAAAAGAGATGAAGAACGAAAGAAAAAGGAGGAACAAATAGCAACAAAGAAGCGACAAAGGGAAGATGAAGAAAAAGAGAAAGAGAAAAAAAGGAAGCGTGTTAATGACATGAAGAAGCAGCTGCAAGAGCACGAGAAGATTCGGGGAAAGAAGGAAGAGATAGAAATAGAACGCCGAACTACGGTAAAATAACATTTCCTCGTTCTTTCTTTCTCCTCTGTCTCCTTTAAGGAAAATAAATAATACGTGGGCTGTCTGGTCTAGGGTGAAGAGGTCCAAGAAAACAAGAAATTATTGGATGCAAAAGCAAATCAGAAGAGTTTGCTCGCACAAGACAAAAGAGAAGGCAATTTGGTGAAAATTTCTAAAAATGGATCGTTGGCCATGAGGGATTCAGCAAATTATAAAACGCAAGAACCGCGTCCTGAAAATTCGGAATCTGTGAATGACTTTGCTAATAATGGAAAGGTAATTAATATTTTCTGTGGCCCTATTCTATATCATCGTTAATATTCATATTTAGGATGATTTCATACTACTTTGTTCAACGCTAGGAGTAACAGATTCCCACTGTAGAAATAAGTTCTCCCAACAATACGATATTTATTTCCTTGTCAGTCAAATAGTGCCAATGTTTTTAATGCGATGTCAAATGATTTTAGTTGAAATAACTTTAGCTTCTACTTGTACTGGTCTGAGGAGATAGTCTGCTTGTAGTAGTAGTCAATCATACCTTTCAAATATATAAATTTGTATTTTGGACTTGCTTTTTTTCTGTCTGTCTGTTGTAATCATCCGAAGATTCAAATGTACATTTATAGGTAATAGACAATTTAATCAAAGCCAAAGAAGATGGTGACTTGATAATCGAAAACACACTCCAAGAACAATCATACGAGATTTCTCCTTATAAAGGATCAGATGATGAAGATGAGGATGACATGCCCAATAACAAGTTTATCCCTTCATGGGCAAGGTTTGTAACTGTTAAATTTTTTGAGCGTCTTTTTTAATTTGATGTCTTGGGGTTTGAATCCCTTCATAGTACATGTGGCCATTTTTCTAAAACTGAAAGAAAGAAAATAATAAAGAAAAGCTTTAACGACAGTACGCGTTTGGTACCAAGAATATATATTGCTTTAAATTCCAGTATGTAAACAGATTACTGCTGTTTGGTGATATATTTATTGCTTGATGGTTAGAAACTGGTTTAAATTTTAGCTTGTCTAAAACAATGAATCTGGTTGCTTTTGCAGCAAGCATAGCCTTTCTCAGATTGTTACTTCCCAGAAAATGGACCCAGAAATGATATTTCCTCCCCAAAGTTTTTGTAATATAGCAGAAGGTAACACTTGAAATCTATAAGTTGTTTATATTGTTGTCTTAAACACACCACTAACTGCGTTCTTTTGTAGTTCTCCTGCCTCGGAAGCTTCAGTTAAAGTAGCACAACATATCGATTTTATTAACACGGGATTTTGTGTTAAAGGTATGTTGTGTTAAAGGTATGTTGTCTCTTTACATGTATGTATGTATGGAAATAAGAATTTTATTGTCTTTGTAAGGAATAATTGAGATAATCCAATTATGGTTGAATAAAAACTGGAATGATTAAAATAATGGTAGACGTATGTGGAGAGATAATGGCTTTTGAATAGAGATGAAGGATTAATTTATGTTGTTGTGAGCACCAAACGTTAACAATGAGCAAGTTTATATTTTTATATCGTATATAAGATTATTTACTGGATCTTAATTTTTCGAACGGCAAAATTGATACGAAACAAGTTTTGTGACGTGTATTTATCTGGTAATAACGTTAATTACTGCGTCTGTTTACTTTTGGCAGGTTTTGGTCAGCTTCATCAAGAATTAAGATATAGCCGTCAAGATGATGTGTATTAAGATCATTAAGAATTCAACTCTGCTGCTTCTGATAATATTCTTCTTTGTCAGAATTATTTTGTAATTTGTATAGTATCAGAAAGTCACTGTACATAGTAAAACGAGGAGATCCTTTCATTGATAACGCTCAAATTGATCACATCTCCATTAAAGTCTTAAAAGTTTAGCTTCTCGAATGTCGAGTATTTATTAGTTAAATATTTCTACGCTGTTTTAATTTTAATCTAATAACATGCACAATTATACTGTTTATTATTTTGTTTCACTTGGATTAGACTAAATAAGAGAAACGTAACTTATTCGTCGCCAGTACTGGTGCTTAACAATTATCTGCAACCTTTAAATGGCTAAAATTTAATTAATTAATTGAAGTTCTTCCGGCCCGGGACTACTTTTACCGAGTTGGGGTAATTTGCTTTGAAAGTTATACGTGCGATTGTCAAAGGAAAATTTCAAACTATTGCAGTAGTAAAACTGCGGATCAAACGTAAGGAAAGAAGGAACAGTGGGTAGTCAAAGAATGTCTGACAGTCATAAACTTATAACTTTGTATGGTGTCCTCAGTACCTAAATAAGAATGCTGCGATTGAGAAGTGTGATAGGATAAAAACAAAGATGGTATATGGGTTTTGAGTATCGTGAGAGTTCCGTCTTTAGATGTTCAGTAAACGTATAAGAAGAGCTTGCTCCTTATTAGAATCCTTTAACAAGACTTTTGTTAAAAACGTATACATTCACAACTATAAGTTAAGAGCATCATGAACTTCCATAATTTAAATGTTTCCTTTAAAGAACATTGTTTGATGATCACTTGTTCTTCCAAATATAATACATGTCTATCTCAGTCATTTATTTCGAAGAAATTCTTGAGTTTTGCCAACATAACCAACTACACATAATTTGCTCCAATGTTATTTTCTGTCGAGCGACCATATAACCAACTTTGCCTATATTGCCATTGGAGATGTTCTGTTCACCAGTCAACTATTATCCTCGTCTGTGGCATCATGCAGTGGAGGTGCACCAAAACAACTGACACTACTGTGTTCTTTACCAAATTTGACGTGAATCAGTTTAAAGACATACTTCTCCTTCATACTTAACGACAAACTGAAATCAACCATTTTGTATCAGAAAAAAATGTTCCTATGTAATATTAAACATGGATAGGTGATTGCCAAAGTCATTTAATCACCACACCTGCCCCCTAAAGTCAATCAATGCGCTAGTTGGAGTTAAAAAAAAAAAAAAGAAATATATGTCAGAACTTCACCAAAACTCTCGACATGAACAGAATCCATCCTTAAAGTGGTGAAAACGGTTTGTATCTCGAACAATAATCTCCCTGCTAGTAAACTTGGACACAAGTTTCATAAAAATGTGGCAATCACCACAAATTCTGAGGTTTTTTATAATCCTAATTGGTATACCACTAGGCAAACACATCAATCCAAAGGTAATAGCAAGCTTCTCACTGTGGTGCCTCAAAAGCATCTGTTTCCTGCTCTCTTCCACATCGTGTAGGTCATTATTGGTATCAACCTTGTAATTTAGCTTCTTCAACTCTACCACCAAATCATCCAACTTGGCATAAATCTCATCAATTTGAGGATGATTTCTCTCACCAACAGTAAATGAATGAATTTTATTCTTAATTTCAATCCAACTTGTACCTCTCTCCTTCTTCACATCAGTCTCTCGAAGAAGCTTCCTTGCTCTTGCAACTTCGTCCCACTTTTTATTAGCTGCATATATATTTGCTAGCAAGATGTGGTTTCCTGCATTATTAGGCTCCATTTCAAACAGATGCTTGGCCGCAATCTCAGCAAGCTCAATATTGCCATAAACTCTACAAGAAGCTAAAAGTGAACCCCACATAGAAGAAGTTGCATAAAATGGCATTTTTTCTATCAATTCATAAGCTTTCTGAACCAGTCCTGCTCGACCAAAGATATCAACCATACATGAGTAGTGAAGGACACTCGGTGAAAGTTTGTGCTGTCTGACCATGAGATCAAAATATTTCTGTCCTTCTTCATGTAAACCCATATGACTGCATGCATTTAGTATTGATACATATGTTACATCATCAGGAAATAAGCCCCTCTGCTGCATTTTTTCAAATAAGACCATAGCCTCAGGTGCATGAGCATGTCTAGCAAACCCAGAAATCATTGCATTCCATAAAACAATGCTCCAAACCTCCATCACACCTTGAAACACAAGATATGCTTCCCTTATGCAGCCACATTTGGCATACATGTCTATAAGGGAGGAAGAAACATATATGTTTGACCAAAATCCAGACTTATGTGAAATGGCATGAAGTTGCTTCCCTTCAACCAAAGTTGCCAGACCTGCACAGGCTCTAACAGCAGATGATATCATAAAAGGGTCCTGCTCGAAACCCAGCATCTGAGCACTGTGAAAAAGCAACAACGTCTCCTCATGAAACCCATTTTGCACATATCCAGCCATCATTGAACTCCATGTAACAGCGTTCTTTTCAGGCATACTATCAAATATCTGACTTGCATATTTTATTGAAGAGCACTTAGCATAAACATGGAGTAAAGCAGTTCCAACAAAACAATTTGAATCTATAGCAGCCTTAATTGAAAAAGCGTGCAACTGCATGCACTCAAGTAAAGCACATTTGAAGGCACAATTGCATAGAACACTGGAAATGGTAAATTCATTGAATGGGGTTCCTTCTCTTTGCATTTGAATGAAAAGAGTTAGAGCTTCCTCCTGATCCTCATTCTGGGTAAGTGCTCCAATCACCGTATTCCATGAAACTAAGCTTTTCACTGGCATTTCATTGAACTTTTTGCGTGCACTATCACCTAAAGAACATTTAGAGTACATGTTAATCAACATATTTGACGTTATTACATCCATTTCCCAGCCAGCACGAATAATCTGAGCATGACATGCTCTTCCTCCCACTGATGATCTTGTTTTTGCACATAACTGCAAAAGATAGTGCAAATTTGACACACGCTCCACATGAATTACATTTTCAACCATTGATGGTTCCGGTTTGTCCACAGAAATAACTGATAATTTCCTAACATGGATTCCATAACAATCACAAAATCTCTCACACCTTCTCAACGTTTTCATATAATTGTAGATATCAAAGCAAAATAATGTGCTTTCTATATTGGAAACATGTTTCGATTAAAGCTACCATGCAATAAAAATGAATTTTTAACAGACAAGAGGCAACGATCAAAAAAATAATATAAAATAGAAATCTCCTATGTTTTTGTAAAATTGAGGGGGCCAAAGAGAAAAAACAAAGATAGGAATAGCAGCTCCCTTCCGGCCCTGTAGCAAGATTGGGCCTCTATCAACGCGATTTAGAACTCAAAAGTTAGATCCAAATGTAAAACAAGTTCAAACTTGGCAATTTCTTCCACCACCTCCTTATTTTCGTCCTGCAGCCACACAAATCCAAACTTATATTTTGTGATTTCGAGATTATGAAACTCATAAGTCAAAATTGTCTTCTAAAATCTGGAAGCGTTTTCAGATTGCATAATTTAAAAGTAATTTCTTACGTTCAAACTACAGAATTTAAAAGTCAATTTTTCTTCTTAAAATAAACTTTTAAATTACACAAAATTGTTTTTTTCTTAAAAAAAATTCCAACTTACACAATCTCCAAATAATTTTTTCTTCCAATTGCATAATTCAGAAATGACAAAATGGCAACTTTGATATTTAGGGGGTGCAGGACCAAATATACGGAGGTGAGGAAGAAATGCCCTTCAAACTTTATTCAGATGAAATCCTAAAGCCCAAAAGAATATACATCCATTAATGAATTTACTCTTATTTTTCCATATCAGAAGCAAATCCCAGTAAAGTGAGCAGTGCACATCACTAATATGGCGGCTAAACTGTGAGTTCAGATAAGCTTTTCAGAATGTTTGTTCTCTTTTTTAATACTTATATTTGCACAAATATTGACATTCCGCTTGCTACATCCATAAACTATACCAAAAGAAATCAAACCAAAATCCATTATAAAACAGGGACATAGCCAAGAGACCTTTTATCACACCTCATCATTGACATTCTCCATTTCTTCCATTTGATTAGAAGCAAAAAAATATTTAAATACTAAGCTTGGCCAATGATCCACAAATTTCATGCACCCATTGATATCCATGGATATACGACACGTTAGCTCATAATTTGCCAAGAAAGTGACAAATGGAAACAGGAAAAAGAGAAAATGATGCACAAAATTAAAATGAAGCGTGGTGTGTGGACCTCACATGCATGGTTGAGTAGACAACTGAACCAACCCATCTTGTGTCAGTGATCTTAACTCTTTAACTCTCTCACTGAAGAGAGTACTTGTTTGAATTCTCACAGTCATCACAACTTGCTTTGAATTCAATTCAGAAAGTCTTTTCATATCATCAACCATATCTTAACTAACTAAAAGCTGAAGCAAAGAAACAAAACAAATACGAGATACCAACCCATCATAAGAATAAGAAGATCTCTCTCTCTTTCACTCCACCCCTTTTTCTATATACTTCTTTTTCAAATGTACTTTACATGAATGCAAAAGAATAGTAGCTATATATATATATAGGGTGCAAGTTGATGTGAGAAATGAATTTATATATATGATCTTTTCAGCTGGTCCTACTACTTGACCACTTTGCTTCACATGTTGCATGAGGGCAGAACGAAAGAGAAGTCTTTTTACAATAAAGAAAGAAAAGGACTTGAAAACTTACAAGTAGAGTATAAGGGGAATCAACACAAAGAAGAAGAGGAAAGAGAAAATGCTGCACTTGTGGATATAGGAAAGGAATGGAACTGTTGAATTGTTTTTGGAAGACCAAAATCAAATCACTTGAAGTTGACACATTACGTGAAGTAGACTGTGAAAGGTAAACGTACAAAAACAGTGAGGTAAAGTGAGTGTTGTCATGGACAATAGGATATCCGATGAAATTATTATTATAAAATACAACGTTTGCTTTTCGTGTGTTCATTACAAAACTGACTTTCGGCGTTGAACTTTGTCTTTTGACATTAGAAATTAGAATCAAAGTAGTGGAAAGAAACAACAGGGAAATCAGAATCCATTTCCATTGTTGACTGTTTCATATGCTGCTTTTCACTTCTTTGAACACTGTTCATCTAAAATGAGTCAAAAAACCTAAATAAGCATCGATCTTATCTTGTGTTACACCAAAGATACTCGACAAAGAATGATGAGAAATATTAAGTCAAGTGTAATACATATGTCACTTTACTATAAAAAGGTTTTACTGTTTGATTAAAGTCACAACTTGGAATGAAAAATGTTGACATGCCAACAAAAAAAGAAAGAGTCTTTACATAAACACTAGCTTTCTTTCAGTTATAGTAGTCTTCACATCAGATAAAAAAGGCCCTTTGCTTCTTCCAATTGCATGCAACATGAATGGAATATTGATGTGGATTATTATTAGTCTTTGGGTATAAGAATTGTTCTCTATTCTTTCGATGAAGGTTAAAAGTTTCATTTTTATCCTCCTCTTGACTTAGAATCTTTCAACTTTGTTCCTTTTCACGGTCGAAGTTACACTGGGATGGAACAGCAGACATGAAAATGAAGCTTGAAAATAAAATAAATTATAAAAGAAGATGCACCGGCCAACACACATAAATGGGACCATGGAGAATGGTTGAGAAGGGAAAAGTAATTAAGAGCAAAAAAGAATAAAAAGGGACATGGCAACATAGGGCAAAATAAAAGGTGCATGAGACAAAGATGGTTCAATTAGGATACAAAAGAAAAACATGGTGCCAACATATTGGCCCATGATTCTTTGTCCATATGCTTATTTTGTCAATTAGAGACAGCACTATCATCCAACCCAACTAGCAAAGTTAGATAAGGCGTGGGCGTGATGATTTAGGTAGATTTATGTTACACTTTTTCTTCTTCATCACACTATTTTTAATTCAACTGTTATACCTCAAGTTTACTGGTGGATTGCTTCTGTGAAACTTAATGTTTAAGGTTCACAAATTCATATATTTATAAAGTTATTCTCTGGCCGGTAATTAATTAAATTGATGGTGCATGTGGAATAATTGGACAAAAGAATTATAGTGGATCTTTTGATGAACAAACCAAGAGGAGCCAATGGATCATCTTGTTAATGACATGCATCCCTCATTCAACTTCCTTGTTTATTGTGTTAATTCTTGTAGCACAAACTGGTTTAGTTTAGTTTAGTTGAAAAATAAGTCACCTATGATTAGGAAAGCAGAAAGTGCAAAAATACAACAAATGCGTCCAAAAGATGATTTGGTCTATACTTTTGTTTTCTTTTGTTTTTGAGTTGCATTATTTTATGCTTTCAGCTTCTTGTAGTGCCTACCTTGGTGGCATTCATTTTCGGCACTCCTTCATCACACTGATGTTTGGCCAGAAAGATGTATTAATATTCTTACAAAATTAATATGGAAATATAATTTTTTATATTAAGTTAATGAAAATATTTTGAACATGAACAAAATTCTTTGAATTTTTTTTTTATAAATAGGTTTAATATGCTTTTTTTCCCTTTAAGAGGAAAGAAAGTTTTCTCAATTTTTTTACATAAAATAGTAGAACATATAGACTCTTTCAATAATATATGAGGACTTCCAGTAAAACTTTGAGAAACTGGGAAAGACTCATTCAGAATTATATACACATGCATGAATTGCAAGTAATTATTTTTCTTGTTTTATTAGTGTAAAGGATAATTGAAATCGAATTGAAAGAAAAAAATAATTACTCATTAACCTTAACTATCACTGTAACTAAAAATGTTCATATACATATTTAAGGAGTGATCTAAGTGTAGCATATTATGTTTTTCTCATGTGTTATGAAAATTGACCTGGTGAATAACTCAATCCAGATAAAAAAAAAACGACTATTTTCCCAAAAAGAAAATTATCTAGATAACACTCTTTCTACTTTAATTCTCTAACTAGCATTAAACATTTTTATTTCTAACTAGCTGTAGCTATTGAGAATTCAGTTCCCATAACCCAATTATTTATTTTATTTTTTCTATTACTTATTTTATATTTTTTTAACAAACTAAAGGTTAAAAATTTAATTCAAATATCAATATTATAGTTTATTATAACTCTTTCTTCCAATTTCAGTTTTATTATAAAAATACAATTAAAAAT
>Ga0123340_1002514_pt1 | contig 16634 bp, 11 predicted proteins | sample SirMexnodulemix_FD_89961 | JGI IMG/M metagenome (GOLD analysis project Ga0123340, IMG submission 89961) | Root nodule microbial communities of legume samples collected from Mexico - Siratro Mexico nodule mix | ecosystem: Host-associated > Plants > Roots > Nodule | place: Mexico: Nepantla... | reverse complement strand
CACTTTACCTATTGGACTTTGAAAAGTAAGTTATGATTATATTTTATGTGTTTTAATAGTCTAATAATAATAAACAGTCATAAAATTAAAAATATTATACACTTAAACAAGTTAATTAAAATTTAATTTAATTAGTACATTATATTAAGAATAATAATTTGGAATTTGCAACGCGTATATATACACATAATATATATTTTACATGACCTAATTAGATTTTTATATTTTATAATAATATACAATCAGTTGATTTATTTATGTCAATCATATGCATCTTTATAATATATAGTATTTAGTTTGTAACGTTTATTGAGGAAACGATCTAGAAAGCAACACAATGGATAAGAGATACAAAACTGAAAGTTCTAGTGCCTGAAGAAGACAGAATTATTGTCCCTCTCACCCAACAAAAATAAAAATCTGAAACTTTATTTGGCAATTTGAGGCGAGGGAAGAATTAAAAGAAAAAAAAGAAGAAAAAAAGAAGTACAGGTGGAACGTTCGGAGTGGATACAACGACGTTAACACAACACAAGTCCGGTCCGCGTAATAAAAATCAGTTTTTAAAGTTCCACTCGCGATTCCGCATCAACACCAAACGCTCCCTTAACCCACCCAACCCAAACCCCAAATCCCAAACCGTCCTATTCCTCGTTCGATTCAGGGGCATCTCTGAACTGGAAAAATCAGATGCCAGCGATTTGAGCGATACTCTGTCAAGAAGCTGCGTGCTGCGTTTCGCTCTTCCAAATGGCGGTTTCCGATACTCCAAGCGGTGCGTCCACGCCGCCTCAACAGGAACAAGCCAACAAGTACGGTTTCACCAAGCCTCTCTCTCTCGCGGGTCCCACCGACGCTGATCTCCACCGCAACAACGAATTGGAGAAGGTAAATAGTTTGCGATTCGTCTCATCTGCAATTGTTTAGGGGCCCACGCCTTCGCATTCTCGCTTCCTGTCAAACCTAAACCTCCAATTTGTTTCCTTTTGCTTTCAGTTCTTACTGGATTCGGGCCTCTACGAGAGCAATGATGAGTCCGCCGCCAGGAAAGAGGTTCTTCACCGCCTCGATCAGGTTGACTGCCTCTTCGATCTCGTCTTTGTTGTTATTTGAGCGCGTTGATTATTGCGGTGGTGTTCTGTTTATACACCTGTTTAATTTATGTGAATGGTGTTCCTCCGAGTTTTATAGAAGTATTGTGTAATTTGTTTCATGTTGAAGAACATGATTTGGATTGAAACCTTTGTGTTTGTTTAGGGTTCATCAGGGCTTTCGCATGGTGCCCTTTTGAGGTTTTTCTCTGTCCTTTGGATTTGATTTTTGTAATGACCAAGTTGGCTTGCAATGTAGATTGTGAAAAGCTGGGTGAAGCAGTTAACGCGTCAACGTGGCTACACAGATCAGATGGTTGAGGATGCAAACGCAGTCATTTTCACTTTTGGTTCTTACCGACTTGGGGTGCGTATGCCATTGTGAAAATATTAATGTTTGTTCGGTTTGTGGGGGTTTAAAAATAGAGGCTTGCTTTGCACGAAATCTGATAATTTATGCTTAGTCTGGTGGATCCTTTATGCTTTTAACATTTTATAGCTGCTAGGTGCTTAAAGAAAGAGATCCTTGATGATGTCAAGTGTTTGCTGATGAGATTTTGTTGATATATAAGTGTAATTCTCCTGGCCTCGGGAGTGCTGAAGTTCCATTTATATAAGCCTTTTGTTTGCAACAATATTCATGTTTCAATAATTTGCAGGTTCATGGACCTGGAGTTGACATTGACACTTTGTGCATTGGTCCTTCTTATGTGAACCGAGAGGTGACACACTGCTGCTGGTTATTTTCCTCAATTTAGTAATATCCCTGACATTGGTTATATTTTAGCCAATTTTTCTCTTTTTCAGGAAGATTTCTTCATCATTTTGCATAACATTCTGGCTGAAATGGAAGAAGTTTCTGAACTTCAACCAGTTCCTGATGCTCATGTTCCTGTAATGAAATTCAAATTCCAGGGAATATCTATAGATTTGCTGTATGCAAGTATATCACTTTTGGTTGTGCCAGAAGTAAGTTTGGTTATTCATTCAACAGGGTCTTTGTATCTGCTGAGTGCACACTTTCGTGGGGGTCAATTTTATTGAAACTGCATGTCTTAGGTTGAGAATTTGAAGACTTCCCTCACTTAAGCACACTGCCCTTCCTAAATCTTTTAGAATTTGAAACAATCATGTGTCCTATATAAGTACTGCTATCACTTTGTTATTTATCTTTCTTTTGTGTTTTTAGCATGTTTGGTTTGGAGGTAGGATCTTTATCTTTTCACCCACGTTCTATGGAGCAGTATAGCAATTAGGAAGGGGCAGATGTTTTTATTGTCTGATTTTAAATGGAAGATATTAAATTTGTATGCTGATTATTGACCTTCATGTAAGTTTTGCTGAATGCACATTTTTATTGTTGATCTAAATGTATTTATGCAGTTTATTGACTTTGATACATTATATTCGTTCTAAAAGGATGATAAACGGTATTGTATTTATAACCTGTCACCATGTATCCATTTCCTATTGCCTTTTGCATTCTAATTTTATTCCAATGGTGTGTTTGGTTGGGTGGAAAACAAATAGGAAGGAAAGAAAACACAGGTAACAATGTCTTTTCTTCTGTTTGGTTGAAGAGAAAATGAAAGGAAAAAGAAAGGGGAAGTTGACTTTTAGAGAGGAAAATTCAAATATTTATTTACTTTTCCTTAAATTCAAAATTCAAAATTTTCTCTCCTCCCTAACTTTCCTTCCATCACTCCAAACAGGCAATAAGAGAAAAACATGTTTCTTTCCATTGTACTTTCTCAGTCTTCCACCTTAGAATCTAGTTTTATTTAAACTTGCCTTTAATTTGATACGGTTTTCTAACATACTTATCTACAGGACCTAGATATCTCGCATGGTTCAGTGCTGTATGATGTTGATGAACCAACTGTTAGAAGTCTTAATGGCTGTCGGGTGGCAGATCAAATTCTTAAACTTGTTCCAAATATCGAGGTTAATATATGTGTTCTTTAGTTTGATTAAATAAGATATTATATTTAATGGTCGTTCATCTTATTAATTTGATAGTCCATTAACCCTTGATAATGATAGCACTTCCGAACTACACTGAGATGCTTAAAGTTTTGGGCCAAAAGACGTGGTGTATATTCAAATGTAAGAGCAGCACCTACATTCTTTGGTTTTATTTATTTATTTATTTTAACACCATTGGTATTATCATTTATAATGATATTAAATAATGTTTTCTTGGTGTGCTTAGGTTACTGGATTCCTTGGTGGTGTAAATTGGGCTATTTTAGTCGCTCGAATATGCCAGCTTTACCCTAATGCAATCCCTAGTATGTTGGTTTCCCGATTCTTCAGGGTCTATACACAGTGGCGGTGGCCAAACCCTGTAATGCTATGCTCTATTGAGGAGAATGAACTGGGATTCCCTATATGGGATCCTCGTAGAAACCCCCGAGATAGATTTCACACTATGCCAATAATTACTCCTGCATACCCTTGCATGAATTCAAGCTACAATGTCTCAGCAAGCACTCTTCGTGTCATGATGGAACAATTCCGCTATGGCAATAAGATTTGTGATGTAAGATAAGTCTATTATTGCTTGGTTTATTTTATTTGTGACCGTCTTTATTTGATTGCTACTTCTATTGTTAGGAAATTGACCTCAATAAATCCCAGTGGAGTGCACTTTTTCAGCCGTATGTCTTTTTTGAGGCATACAAAAACTATTTACAAGTGGACATAGTTGCATCAGACACTGATGATTTACTAGCGTGGAAGGGCTGGGTAGAATCTCGATTGAGGCTGCTTACCCTTAAGGTACAGTCTTGTGTTTAGTACAAGACTTCCCTGTATTGGGTTTATTCGAATTCTGTTCTCTATTTGAAAAAAATTAATCCTGAACATTTTGTAAATTCCTTTTTTTCCGAAGTATAGTCTTGTCATGGTTTGGTACATACAAACTTTCTTGAACCGGGATTAATCCAATTTTTTTAATTCATTGAAAATATTTAATTGTTGAACATTTATGTATATTCTTTTCCTTCCCATGTATATTGACACATGGTTTTGAATTATCTGTGAGTAGATAGAGCGGGATACAAATGGGATGCTGCAGTGCCATCCTTACCCGCATGAGTATATAGACACATCCAAGCCTTGTGCACATTCTGCATTTTTTATGGGCTTGCAAAGGAAAGAGGGAGTAAGAGGTCAAGAGGGACAGCAATTTGATATACGTGGGACAGTTGATGAATTCAGACAAGAAATAAATATGTATATCTACTGGAAGCCTGGGATGGAAATTTTTGTTTCTCATGTTCGTCGAAAGCAACTCCCTGCCTTTGTTTTTCCTGATGGTTACAAACGCACTAGAATGCCAAGGCACACAAGCCATCCAACTGAAAAAACAGGTGATGATGCCACAAAGTGCTACTCTGGGTCTGGGCCGTCTGAAAGATGCATCAAGAGGAAAAGTTACCCTGAAATGGTGGAAAAGAAGCTAGACAAACCAGATAAACGGGCATCTATTAGCCCACAGAGGTTAGATTGTGTTTCTCCTGAAAGTTGTACTAATAAATCAGGTGGTACAGCTCAAATGAGTATTGATAGTATTGAAGGGGTTTGGTTAGCTGCTTCAACAACCAAGTATGCTAACAGCAATTGTGAAATTAAGTCGTCTGATGTACTCCCACGAAGTGGACTAAGTACTGAGGTAGCTGACATGCAGATTAGTGAACCAGGCTTTGTTGATACCACACCTGATACGTTGAAATCAAGTAGTGTAGAAGTTCCAAATGAGGTAAGCTGCTGAATCAGTGTGGAACCTTTGGAAGTTGTTTGGTTCATGTGAACTTCCTTAACTAGACGTTGGTGATGCATTTCAGAATGGAGTTGTCGATGGGGACAAAGCTCAGGATCAGGCTTTAGATTGCTTGGAAAGTGAAGAAACCGAATCTACTAACAATTTTTCACATTGTAAAGCGGGTGTCATTGAAATGGATCAGCGACTAGACAAAGCATGTAATTTAATCACAAGGGATGAATGCTCAGATTATGTACCAAATGCCAGCTCCCAGAACCTCAATTGCGAGGTGAGTTATTTCGTTTGAGGACTTTTTGGATTAGGAACTATTGTGGATGGCAGTGAAAAACCCGAAGTCTGGGAGATAGTGAGTCAGGAATCTTTGCAGGGTGATGTTTGTGTGGCTGATCCAGATCAGTTCTGAAGAGACTGGGTGGTTTCTTGGAAATAGAGTATTTCAAAATATCAGGGCTCAAGAATATAAGGTTTTGAATTTTCTAACCTCTTTGTTTTCTCGGTAATAAAGGCTATCTGATCTTACGATGATACTATTCAGTTCACCTCGTCCTTTCGTGCCTTCATGGAAGCTACCAAAAATTTATATTTCATGAGTTTTCAGAATAGAATCTAATCTTGTTTTGTTTTTTTGGTCTGATTTGATTTTTCTTCTTCTTTGATTTAAGCTTTGTTTGCATATTTATAGCCAAATTTCGATTATGGCCTGCCCCTTCTCTCTTCACATCTTGTCGGGTCTTATTTCTATGAACTACTGTTTTAATCTTGTATATTTTCCTGTTCCTTTCAAGATAATTTGACTCTTAATTTCCATGGTAATTGAATTTCTTAGTTTTCTGACTGGTGAATATGTGGTCGCAGGTCCTGCACCACTATACGTGCTATGTTTCCAGTAACTGTGCTTAAGAACCTAACTTGTTTTGTGTATAGAGAGACTCAGACCAGACCTTCCTTTTGTTTCATTTTAAATTTTTTTGTTTAATACATTTTATTCCTAATTATTATTATTCTTTCTATTTTCTATATTGTGTATAGCCAGATTTCAGACTCAGAAGTGTTGTAAAATTGAAGATGGGCTAGGTCAGAATCTGTGCGGAACTTTTGAAAACATGTTTTTCAACTCTCTAAGAATGCTTTTATACTGTGCTCTTCGGTTTTGGCTTTGTAGGTGGACGAGTTTGGATTGAATCACATGATGTTTGGGAGGTTAATGGCTGAAATTCCTGTCTCGCTGCTACCCTGTGCTTTGTTGTGACTGTTGCTGTGCTGAGAACCTGTGAGCGGGACTAAGGTTGTAATTGAACAGTGAGAAAAGATACTACAAATGATGGCAGTGAAAGAGATTGGGGTTTGGGGTATATGGCGTTGCGATGATCGTTTGTGTACATAGATGGAGAGCATGACGGAGACGCTTAAAAATGTGGTCACGTCCTGTTGTGTGAAACGTCCGCTCATCTCATCTTCAGAGCTCTGAATTGTCGCATAAACCTTAACATATCTACTTACCTTGGATTTTAAAGGAGTGGGAACTTTGTTTTTAGCTTGTGACGTGGATGTGATCGATACATTATGTAAATGTAAAAATTGCCTACTTCGGCTAGGGTTATTTAGAAGAGAAAACGGTAAAACAAAAATACATTGGCGGCAGAATAGGGTAGTCCTCCTTGTTTATCCTTTCTTCGGAACTTTCGGTGGGGAGGATAATTCTGTTCATTGGGTTTCGTTGGTCTTTCAATTTAGTGGACACTTATCTTGTGAAAATAGTTTCTTTCATTAGTGTTCTCACATGGCTTTCTTTTTATGTTTTTGCTGCTTAATTTGCTTGATATTAAATTTGCTTCGGGTGAAAAGCCCAATGAAGCAGGGTTATTCTGAATTTCGTGCCGATCGCTTTGAGACAATGTTGTAGTTATGTAAACCTGTTCGTGTATAACCTATTTAACAAATTGTGGTGCTACACGTTGACCGTATCCAAAACTTGCATCTTCAACACACTGAAGCACTAAGTCACTGGTACAAATATAACAAACTTTTACGACATTTTTTTGAACCCTTTTCTTTTGGTTATTTGTGTTATGTCGTCTCCGTCTTCGTCTCTCTTTCATCTCATACGTTGTACGGGTTTGTTATAAAAAAAAACATATGCGAGTATACTATCCTTTTCGAAATAATACTCTTATAACGAGTTCATGTGAAAGCGCTAGTAATTTACATCTGTACATTATATATACTACATGCCGTTCAAACAGCTTTCTTATTTTTTGCTTGCTGCTTTCTCTTTGTAACTAGAAATGTACCTTGTATCACCAGGATGAGTTATTGGTTGCAGCATTACTCTCCTTGTAACTACAAACGTACCTGGTGTCACCAAGTAGAGGAGCGATATCAAACTCATTTCCCACTCTCCTACGTGTAGAACCTGAATGACAACACCCACGAAGAACTTGCAAAATCTCCTTCGCGGAAGGTCTAGTTGAGGGCAAGGAGCTTGTGCACAGGAGGCCCAATTTGAAGACATTAGCCATCTCTTCCGCATAACGTGGTTCTTTGATATCCTCGTCGAATGCATCAGTTAGGCTCTTCGCTTCAGTAAAATGCTCCCACGCCCATTCAACTAAGCTGCATGTATGGTCGCCTCTCATATTAGGCTTCCTTCCTGTCACAAGCTCTAAGAGCACAACCCCAAAGCTATAAACATCAACTTTCTCGTTAATCTTAGTTGAATAGGCATATTCTGCAATGCAAGTGAAGCATATTATCATATCAGCTTGCTTCAGTATCAATATAAAAACTTCTGTAGATGGCAATATAGCATCATTTACCTGGTGGAATGTAGCCAAAAGAGCCTGCTAGAGCAGACATAGTGTTTAGTTCACCGGGCTTTGCCAACATCTTGGCGAGCCCAAAATCTGCTATTTTAGCTCTGAACTCCGAGTCCAACAGTATATTGCTAGATTTGACATCTCGGTGGATGACGGGGGGTGAGCATTCATGGTGCATGTAACACAGACCTTGTGCAGCCCCAATGGCAATATTCAACCTCGTTGGCCAACTCAACCCAGTAGGCGATGGTTTCTTCTCTGCATGAAGCCATTTGTCCAGGCTCTGATTTTCCATGTATTCATAAACAAGAAGTTTGGAGTTCTCACTTGCGTAGCAGCACAAAAGCTTCACTATATTGGAGTGCCGAATATTGCCCAGGATCTCAACCTCAGCCTGGAACTCTTTCTCCAACTTGTCATCCACATCCTCGCGATTCCAGATCTTCTTCACCGCAACATACTCACCTGGACGATTTGAAGCTATCCGGTAAACTTTCCCAAACCCTCCACTTCCTATGAGGTTATTGTCTGTCAAACTCGAGAGGAAGTTTATTTCCGTGAGATCAAGCCTCTGGAATGAAGTGAGCCTCCACGTTGCAACCTTATTTTTATGCCCGCAGTACCTTTTGCCCCATTGCGTTTTCAACTTATAGAAGACCAAGGAAGCTATGGCCAGTAACACAACGGCGGTGGCAGCCAGAATCAGGGCCAGTGAATTCAAAGATGAATTGCTCGACTGTGCTGCCGCTGACGCGGTTTTGGTCAAACAGTTATCAAGGTGGACGTTTGGATTGTAAGCACATAGACGAGGATTGTTCAAGAAACTGTTTTCAAATGCGAGGTTATTGAACTCATCAGGGATTTTCCCAGATAGCTGGTTGGAGGACAAGTTGAGAAAAACAAACCTCAATCCATCAAACTGAGGAGGGATTTCACCTGATATGTTATTTTGAGACAAGTCCAGGTAAGCCAGGCGGGGAAGAGCAGTAATAGCTGTGGGAATCTGGCCAGAAAGTTTGTTTCGTGATAGTGTCAAAGTGCTCAGTGATCGCCACGAAATAATCTCAGATGGAAGTGCACCCGAAAGTTGGTTACCATCCAGCATGAGAGCAGTGAGCTGAGAAAGTTGAGTCAATTCCCTTGGAATTTCACCAGAAAGCATGTTGTTTCTCGCATCAAGAAACCCCAGATTTTTGGCTGAAGCAATCCCAGCAGATATCACACCCGAGAAATTGTTGTTTGCGATCTCAATCCTTGCTATATTCCAAAACACTTGACTCGAAAGAGTCCCCGAAAAGGAGTTGTTGCTCAAAATCAAGGACGAAAGGTTACTCAGTGTCCACAAACCCAAAGGAACCTCACCCGAAAACTTGTTATTATAAACCTGAACCGTGGCGAGAGAAGGACAATTCGCAACCCACTCAGGCAAAACCCCACTAAAATTGTTGGAAGAAACAACCACACCAATAAGCGCACCACCTGCACATAAATGTTCCGGCAACCCACCACTGAGTTGGTTATCAGAAACCTCAAACGCTATAAGCTTTGAATGCAAGCCTAGTTCTGGAGGCACTCTTCCACTCAAGTTATTGCTGAAAACCCTGAAATACTTAAGACTAGGAATTTGGCTTAAACTTACCGGAATCTCACCGCACAACTGATTCTCGTACAAGTGCAACGTACTCAAGTTCTTTAGCTTTCCAAGCTCTCGGGGTATGGAACCCGTCAAATTATTCTTTGCGAAATCAATGTCGATTAATTCCAAACACTGCATCGTAGCACCAGGAATCACACCCGACAACCTGTTACTGTACAGGTACAAGAACCTCAACTTCCTCAGCGAAAACAAATTCCTCGGAATGCTCCCTGATAATTTGTTCTTCGACAAATCCAACAGTTCGAGGTTCACGAAAACATCCCCGAAATATTCTGGAATCTCTCCGATCAAGTTACACTGTGGCATCCACAGATGCCTCAAATTTCTTAATTTCCGAAACTCCAACGGGATCTCCCACGGCGAGAGTTTGAGACTATAAGCCAAACCCAACAATTCGAGGTTCGACAAGTTTCCGATTTCCTTCGGGACGGTTCCCTCGAAGTTGTTTTTGAAAAGATGCAGCGTTTGCAGTTCCGGCAGGTTCCCGATCGCCCCCGGGATCTCTCCGGAGAAGGAGTTGCCGCCGAGGTTGAGTAAAGTGAGGGTTTTGAGGCGGTCCACGTCGGCGGGGATCGCTCCGGCGAGGTAGTTCTCAGACAGGTCGAGGTACCGGAGGTTGGAGCATTCGTACAAGGTTGTCGGAAACTCGCCGGCAATGGAGTTGTTGGAGAGGTCAAGCATGAAGAGGTGTTTGAGGTTGCAGATTGTGGAAGGGAGGCTCTTGGTGGTGGTGATGCCTTTGCTGGAGAGGAGAAGCTTCGTGACGGCGCCGTCGCTGCCGCAGCCAATCTCCGGCCAGTCGCACGGCGCGGACGGAGACGGTTTCCATGATCGGAGCGACGGTGGGTCTCCCAGTTCACGTTTGAGTGTGAGTAGTATTGTTTGTTCAGTTTCTGAAATTACCCGGGAGGGTACAGCAATGATGAATAACAGAAACAAATGAAAGGCAACGAAGAGGGGCACTTTGGACATTTCGTAGTTTCAGTTGGGGATTTTGCCGGGAAAACGTGACCATCAAAATTCGAACATGAAGAGCTTCAGGTTTTGTTGTGTCTCTCTCTTTAGTCTCTTATGTGTTTGATGAATTGTGATGTGTGAATTGAGTTTATTATATATTGAAAATAATCACGGGAAAAATAATATAAGCACTAACAATGAACTTTAACTACACGGGTGATGCTGAAAATGATGGAAGCTAGAAGAAAGTGATGTTTGGCTGGGTTAGAGTTTCGTTCAAACACGACTGATTAGGATATTGTGTGGGCTTTGTGGGATTTTTTTGAGTGGATATCTTTGGTTAGTTAAAACTACACAATTGAAAGGACATGTCATCATTGTTTTTGTTCTCTCTTTAATTTTTGTTTTGGTTCCATTGTGCTACCATCATCAGTATCAATTCTCTGGGAACTTGATTTGGTCATTGGTTTCTTGAGCCTCTAAAGGGAACTGGGCCACAAACGCATGGATGAAGGAAAAGAGAAAGGTAGTCAACAGTGCAGGAGTGAATATATCTTTATGTTACTAGACTTAAGCACGCTACCTTCATACTTTCTACCACAAACCAACATTTTTCTTGCATTCAAGATGGGACAAAGCACACGTAATATCATATATTTGGCCATTTCTTCCACCACTACTGAAAAATTAAGCCACACACCCCTTTTTTTATCCACAATCTATGCATTTAACCCACAGAATTAGTGTATATTTAATTCAAGTTATTTTAATCACATAAATCTCTAATTTTTGTTAACAACTTCAGATGTTCTTTTACAAACCTATGTTTCCATTTCACCAAAAAGATTTACAATGCCACTTGCTTCTTTGTACATCACCCTTGCCCCCTGCACCTTTAGAAAACCATTCTCCACAGCAGCAACATGCATTTGTCTGCTATAGTGGCAGAAGTGAATTAATTCCTTTCCAATAAGTGTAGGACAACTTCCAAAATAAGGTTGCACAATATTTATGGGAAATGACTCATGAGACTATTAGGTAACCTCCTTTCTATCCTAACACGCCACTGAGATTCCTGTATGTTATATTGCATCCTTCAAATACCCCTTTCTAACTGTCATAAAGCCCCTGAAACGGTTTTTACACACAGCAGAAGTTGACCAAAATATAGATAGCACAACATACTCTACACTTCCATTTGAGCTCTTTCAATTCCTTTCATTTTTGTAATATAGCACACACATTGTAGAATCATTAACTTTGCCTGCGAAACAGAATACTCAACAGAACCTCCCTGCCAACTGGAATTGCTATATGATTTTGCTAACTCATTAAGTGCCAATGAAACTTGCACTAAAGGTAGGAAAAACTCTTAAAGTCAAAGAGCATTTGCAAATACTTGTATTTATTTGAACTTATAATTTGTTAAATACAAAAATTTTATACTAATACACTAAACTAATTTCTTGGAGTTTATGTCTATGCAACAAAGAGTTCGTGTTTCTGAGATCATTCAGTACTGCTTTTTCTAACGAGAAATTGAAATGTATATCATTTTCTCTAATTTTCCCCTCTCTCTATAAATCTCTATTGCTGTTAAGTTATTAAGTGTTTACTTTTATTTTGCCACATGTTATCTCCTTTATCGTCTTTCATTTGTTTGGCATGTCCATATTGGTGTTGCATATTTGCATATGCATTTTCTTTTCTTCATCTCAGTTCAATAATATTTTTGCTTTATGCATTCTTAATGAATTTTTTAAAGGGCTAGCCAATTAAAATTATGATAAATCAATTTATCTTTTAAAATTCTTACTAAGTAAGATTATGTTTAGGAAATTGCATAATTAGCTTGTTTATCATGAAAAATTTCGAGATCAAACTCAAATTTGTAACTTCATTTTCGCCCCAAAACTTCTCATGACTCGTCCCATGTGGTCAACTCTCACGAGGCAACCATGAAACATTGAATTAGTGACAATGGAAATTTCAAGAAGTGGTTAGGAAAGTTCCCATTTCATTAGTATATTCTAAGTGTAGTTCGTTTTCTTAGCAGTGGTTAACTAGAGTGTTCTTTTAGTCAAACTTTCAAAAGCCAGCACAATTTTAACTGCCATGTGCTCGGTGCTATTGCATGTTAGAATTAATCAAAATAAGTTCATTAAAGTGACTTCAACCTACCTTGTAGTATAATACTGTCATTTAACGCCTTTGAGATTGGAGCTTATATTTCTTGAGTTTACATTTGAACATTACAACTTGTGATATTTTACTGTAGCCTAAACAAAACAAAAAAAGAAGTGGAAAGTACTATTATAAGTTTCTTTTCAGTCATAGAAGTGGTAAAAGTCAATGAGGATTTGCATTTTATCTCTTGGGAATAATAACTAGTAAGACTCTTTCAACAACTTGATTTGATCTTACCATACCAACATCACAACTGCTATATTTTGACAAATTGGTTTGGTATTACCAGCCATAAACCAAACCCCAACATCATTATTTGTGTCTTAGTTCTTAGAAATACTAAAATTGCTTTATTTGTTTAGTTGCAACTTGTAACAAACCAAAATATAAGTGCTTCACATTGGAGAAGGAAAATGAACCCAGGAATTCGCACAAGTTGTAGCTATTTTTTACTCAAGAGCAATGCAAACAAACACACGCAAGTTCTTCTTAATGTTCAATGGAGAGTAACATATATTTCCAAAAGTAGATAAGGCAAAAGAAAGCCCCAGTGAACTTATATTGCACTTGTTGAGTCACTTCTCTTACTCCTCTAGCAACTCAACTTGCTCCATATTCCCTCTCTTGTCTATCATATATACATTCATGAAAAATTACCTAAAATTTGACTTATTGTGTTTGGTTTCACGGTAAACTTCGTAATTGATTTTTCTTCATATCAAACGTGATTTTGTTAATAAATGTTTACTTATTGAATAAGTTGATTTTACGTTTTGTTCTGAGATAGGTTTTCACTGCTCGTCTCTTTCATATATGTGTAATTCACTTTAGATTATTGATAGGATTGTGAAAGATTTATTTTTGAATATTTATTATATTCAGTCCAATTGATGTATGCTAAATACGATCATACATACAATATTAAATCCAATACTTACCTGAAACTGAAGATGATGATGTCATTTAGTGGCGGCTCAAGACTTTAGGAGGCCTAAAGCGAATTAAAAAAATGAGACATTTTTTAAAAAGTTAGTCAACACTGTTTATCTTTTTAGTATAATTTTAAAATTAAATATTTTAAAAATTTATAATTTAAAAGCAACAGTAAACACAAACTCTTCTCATTCAATCTACGGGCTCCAAGTCTCTAAATAAAGACACGCGCATAAACGCACTATGAACACGCACATAAATGCACAATATAAAATATATTTTTTAAATTATTTTAAAAAAGGCCTATTTTTTTAATTAGCTTTAAGCCTCTTAAAGTCTTGTTTATCTTTCTAGTATAATTTTAAATTCAAATATTCATAATTTTATAATTTAAAAGTAAAAATGAACACAAACTCTTCCTCAATCAATCTTCGGCTGTTCCAAGTTTTCAAACAAAGACACATGCGCATAAATGCATAGTATGAACACGCACATAAATGCACAATATAAAATAATGAAACAAATTTGAAATTGGAAACAAATTGAAATAATATTATGGAAGAACAAAGAGATAGATGAAGGAAGGAAGGAGATAAGTGAAGAAAGAAAGAGATAAGGAGAGTTAGATAATGAAAGGACATATAAAGAAATAATGTTTAAATTTTTTTAAAAAGTATTATTAATTTTTAATTTGTAGGATTCCTTGACTGTTTAATTTTTTTAAAAAAGATTATAAATTAATATAAGAAAGTTTTAAGAATATTATTCATTAAATAATATTTATAATACCAATATAAATTTAAAGTCATTAAATAATATTTATAGCATCGATGTAAACTTAATCTCAGTTAGGATATTTTAAATTTTTAATTATTTTTTTTAGTATAATTTTAAAATTAAATATTTTTTATATTATAATAATATATGAGTATTAAATTTTTTTGAGGCCTTTGAGATTTTGAGGCCTAAAGCAGTTGCTTTACCTGCTTAGGCCTTAAGCCACCCCTGATGCCATTCTAATTGATTAGAGAAGATTGGATTCCGTTGATGTAAATGAGCAAGAACAGATCACAGAGAAGAAAAGAGCATAAAAGGGTATTTACGTTTAAACCAAAGTGTCAGGCAACATACATAAAACTGTTCTATTTTTCTCTTTAATATGATAGAGAAAAACCAAACCAACATGTAGTTAATTGTAGGGACCCTTCTGTATATATTAAGATAGGACTCAACCCATCTATTATAAGCCTGTCCATATTATATATAAATAATATTCACATCCCATAAATAATAATAATATTTTGGTATATATAGATTAATCTGAATCAATTATTATAATTTATGCATGTCCACAAAATTAATTTATCCAACATTCTCCTACTTGGACAATAAATTACAATAACAATCAATTATCCAGATCAATTCACAATATGTGGCCACAACAAAATGCCAAAGTATATTCAATCACAAGGTCCAACAAAATGGTAAGTATCTCATCACTGCAGAAAATCATACTCGAAGGAGTAATAACATCATACAGAAACAAAACACCTACATCACAATGACCTTTATGAATGTGAAATATTTATACACATGTCCCAATTATCTGCCCAGATGTTATATAAGATCAAAAAAATCTTGTCACAATAACAATTTGAGACTGGGTCCAAAATGTCTCAAAAATTATGCCATAACACCAATTGCGCAAATCATAATAAACAAAATATGACAATATAAGATAATTGTTGTCACAACAATAAATAATTATTGTCAAATATTTCAATAGATACGATAATACAATAAATGAGGTCCAAAAAGGGAAGTACATATCCATAAAAGAAAACTTCCACTAAATCAATACATCAAATAAAACAATATATCAAAAGAACCTCTTCACCCCCATACGGGTTACATGCTTAACAAATGCCTTAACAGTTAATCCCTTTGTTAAAGGGAATATGTTCAACTCGTGTTTGAAATTCCTGGATCTTCTCTCTCACAAACATGAATTTCGTGTTAAAATGCTTTGACCTTTTTGTGGTATTATTATTACGAGAGAAACATACCACAACAGAGTTGTCACAATATATAATAAGAGGCCTAGAGATGCTTTCCACAACACCAAGCTCAGTAATAAAATTCTTCAACCAAATTGCTTGGCGTGTAGCCTTATAACACGCTACGTACTCTGCCTTCATAGTTAAAGTAGTTATAAGTGTCTGCTTAACACTTTTCCAAGAGACAACTCTTTCAGTCAACATAAATATGCATCCAGATGTAGATTTGAAATCATCTGGACAACCACCTAATTAGAATCAGAGTATCTTGTCAATTCAAGGAAATCAGACCTTCTAAAAGTCAGCATATAATCCTTGGTACCTTGTAGATATCTCATGACTCGCTTAGTAGCTTGCCAATGAGGTAGACCAGGGTTGCTCAAGTATCTTTCCAGCAAATTCACAATAAAAACAATGTCTGGACGAGTGCAAACTTGAGCATACATGAGACTGCCTACAGCGGAAGCAAAAGGAACTTTCTCCATTTTTGCAGTCTCATCATCATCCTTAGAACACTAGGATTTAGAAAGCTTTTCACCCTTTTGAATAGGTGTGGTATAGGGTTTGCAGGATTTCATGTTAAATCTATCCAAAACCCTCTCCATATACCCCTTTTGAGATAAACCAAGAATCCCACGGGTCCTATCACGATGTATCTCAATCCCTAGAACAAAAGAGGCATTACTAAGATCTTTCATATTAAAATTAGCTGTTAACATTTGCTTAGTATCACACAAAAAGTCTACATCATTGCTAGCTAGAAGAATGTCATCAACATACAATACCAGGATAATAAATTTCCTCCCACTAGCCTTCAAGTATATGCATTGGTCAACAATGTTCTCCTTGAAACCAAGAGAAGTGACAACATTATCAAACTTCAGATACCATTGTCTCGAAGCCTGTTTCAACTCATATATTAATTTCCTCAGTTTGCAAACCATGTGTCTTTTACCACTCTCAACAAAGTCATCAGGTTGATCCATGTATACATCCTCAAACAAATCTCCATTTAGAAAAGCGGTCTTCACATCCATCTGGTGAAGCTCCAGATCAAAATGTGCCACAAGAGCCATCACAACACGAAATGAATCCTTAGTGGAGACTGGAGAAAATGTCTCTTTAAAGTCTATGCCTTCTCTCTGGTTG
>Ga0123340_1002513_pt1 | contig 16637 bp, 12 predicted proteins | sample SirMexnodulemix_FD_89961 | JGI IMG/M metagenome (GOLD analysis project Ga0123340, IMG submission 89961) | Root nodule microbial communities of legume samples collected from Mexico - Siratro Mexico nodule mix | ecosystem: Host-associated > Plants > Roots > Nodule | place: Mexico: Nepantla... | reverse complement strand
TTAAATACCCCAAAGAGAAAAAAAGAAATATAAGAAAGAGAAAAAACCCCCCCCCCCCCCCCCGGCGAAATCATCTTTGTATCAAAATGAAGTTCAACAATGGACTCAAAAATTCCCAAAAATAGTAAAAGCTTCAGATTTAAGTTTCAGTTACAAATATCCATTGATAGATGGAACATGTGAGGCACCCCAACTCAAAAGGTGAATTATACTCAATCTCAGATGGAGAGGAAGGAAGTTTTTGAAATGTTCCAACACAACAAGATGAACAAAAATCCACAGCTTTATTAGATGGATTTATTTTGCAATGATTCATAACAAGTTTCAACACACATTAGCATTTGAATGACCTGATCCTACATGCCACAAATTGCTAGAATCAAAGATATTTGATAGAACGGAATCTGGATTAACAACTGAACCGGAAGTAGTAGTGTAAAATTGAGGAATCATTGACATAGCTTGACATGAACAGTCTTGAATCTTGAGATTAGGGAAGGAGTATAGACCATCAGTTCCAACAATGCCCCAAAGAACTTCATCGGTTGCCCGAGATTTAATAGTACAATAGTGAGGAAAAAAACTTAGAATAAACACCATTATCAAAAGCAAATTTACTAACACTAAGCAAGTTTTTGGTAATTAAAGGGAGATGCAATAAATTGTGAGTAAAGAGAGAAATTAGGATTAGAAGGGTTCTTGAGACATAAAGATCCAGAACCATGAACTTTCAGACCTTCATCATTACCAATATAAATTTGATCAGGCCCTTAGAAGTGATTAAACTATTGAATATTTTGTGATTCGCCTGTCACATGAAAATAGGCTCCTAAATCAGGTATCCAGTTGGAATTCCCAAGTTCTTGGGCTGATGAATTAACTATCATAGCACTTGGGATAACTTGATTAGGATGATTTTGAGTTGTTGCAGTAGCAAGATTGACCTAGATGTTTGATTTATAAGGTGGGTGAGACAGACTAGTAGAAAACTACAGTGGGTGATGCGTAGTAGGAGCATATAAAACAAGATATACATTAGGTTGATAGGATGAATTAGAAACGTAGTAACTAATACCAATGTGTCCATATTTGAGACAAATCTGACACTGAAAGTTGGCAAACCATCCACCACAACCACAACCACCACGACTTCAAACACCTCTGTCAAAAAAAGAAAGGCGACTGAAATTTCAACGAAAATTATTGTTGTGATCTTGATCTCTTGAAGAGGGAGGATTTTCAAAGGAGTGAGAGTAGTTTCCTAACAGGCGGAAAATTTTCTTCTGGAACCTATTATTTCGGGATTCATCAGTGAGAAGAAGAGCCACAACTTCAGTGATTGGAGGTGTTTCAAACTAGCTTTCAATAACAGAAACTTGCTTTCAATAACAGAAATAACTGGAGCATATTTTTGTGGAAGACCTTCAAGAATAGCATTAACATATTCATCATGTTTGACAAGACATCTGATGGACTTAATTTGTCCCAAGAATTCACCCATAGTCTTGTTTTCAAGAGTGGGCACGAAGATCAGTATGATGTTGTCTAGCACGCGCCTTGGTTTCGACTAAGAAGTGATCCTGAATTTGTTCCCACACTTGATATGAGTGAACACCTCCAAGATAGACTTTGACAGTGTCGATTGAAGCCAAGAAAGCAAGATTTGATCTTGGTCAGATCGATTGTTCAGAGGCACGATGATCATCATAAAGGAAACGAAGAGGAATAACAGGATTAACAACAAAATTTGTGAAGTTTGTGTGACTTATGATGAGTTCAACTTGTTTCCAATGGAGATAATTGAAATCGTCAAGTTTTTTAACTACAGAATAGGAAAAAAACTGGAAACAGATGGAGGGAGCTTAAATTGACCATTGCAGAACAATATCTGGCTCACAATACCATATCAGAATTTTGATATGAAGAAAAAGTAGAGAAAAACTTAACAAAAGACGAATCGAATATGATTTCAATTAAACAGAAAGAGTACATAAGTTGATCATATATAGGCTCTAAAAAACAGAAAAGCCAACACCTAACATCTAGATGACAACTGCATTTATACATCTCTAATAGAGTTAGAGGAATAGAGTTGCAAGTGATTATTATATCATCAACATATACCAGAAAATATACCTGAGATTGTTTCTATAAACAAAAAACAAAGAGTCACATTTACTACTTACAAAGCCAAACTGACGCAGTGTAGACTGCAATCTGTCAAACCAATGTCTTGGTGTTTGTCTTAACCTATAGAGGGACTTATTCAATTTACAAACAAGAGAGTTGTCCCCCACTTCAAATCCAAGAGATTGTGACATATAAATTATTTCCTAAAGGAAACCATTAAAAAAAGGCATTATTGACATCAAGCTAAAACAATTTCAATAACAAGAGTAAGAACAACTCTGATTGTAAGAGGCTTTAACACTGCAGAGGTTTCATGAAAATCAAAGTCATGTACTTGAAGAAACCCCTTAGCTACCAATCTTAATTTATAGAGTCATATGCATTTTCCTTGACTCTAAAAACCCACTTAAAACCAACAGCTTGTCTATGAGGAGGTAGAGATACTAAGTCCCATGTATTTTGCTGCATAACTGCATCGCAGCCCACCAAATAGCATCCTCAAGTGCATGCTTAAAACTTTTAGCTACAGAAGAATGAATGAGAAAAAATGAGGGATGAATTCTGGACTATAGAATACCAGAGTTAGATCAAGTCTGCATAAGATGAGCGTTAACTATGGTCATTGTATTAGGAACAAAAACAAACTCAGAAGATGATGGGTTAGAGGTGATAGATGGCACATTAATAGACTCAAGTGTAACAGAAGTTATTGGTGAAGGAGCTGGAGAATTTTAACGTAGTGCAAGAGTGGGACTTGTACTGAAATACAAATTAAGAACTTTGACAAAATTGGGTGCATTGAAAAGAATCAGCACAAGGAAAACTGTGTTCATTAAACAGAACATCTTTGGAGATATATACTCTGCCACTCCATGATAGACACTTATAACCCTTGTTTAATAGAGAATATCCCAAGAACAAACATTCCTCAGATTCCAAAGTTGAATAAAATATGCAAGTCAACTAAGGAAAATAATACCAACAAATGAACGCTGAGTTTAAATTACATAACTTGGAGCATACCTGCATCTCAGATTCTGCAGCAGATCGATAATTCAATATATCATCTAAATCTGATTCTTTCTCCATTTGCTCCAAATCTCGAAGAACATTATCATCAACTAGCTAAGAAACACAAATCTAATCATCATTAACAGGACACATTACAAAATTAAAATTCTGAACCATGCGTGTTGATAAGAGAAAATGAGAAATGTAATGAAAACCGTGTGACTAAACTACATGGCAGGGCTGAATTAATAGAGAAAAACTATATGGCACATATCAAACGTATCCTAATTACCAAAATCACATCATTCCATTAGCATTTGCAAAGAATAGAAGTCATTTTATCAAGGTTGTTTATCTGTAATTTATTCAAGGACCTCCCAGTCTCAAAGATTTAATTAAAACATATCTTAACAAGTCATTTAAATGAACAAGGTTTAATTAATCATTCAGTCTTTATAGCTGTGCCAATTTTTCATTTTAGAAACTATACCTAAAAACTTGGTTTTAATCCCTATACAAACAATTTTTTTCTGTTTTAGTATAGGAATGTGAAAAATGTATTTGGCTACTTATTAGTAAGTTTAGACTTGTCACGCCAGGTGACAGCTGGCTACAACTGTTTTCAATTGCTTGTAGAACAAGATACTGGTTGCTATAAAGATGGATTGAACCTAGCTAAATAAAATATCTAAGCTAATTGGCTGGGAATTAAAATTAAATGTTACTATTTCCAACATGTTGAGATAGAGTGCAAAAAAGCCAATCAATGCAAGTGATAACAAATGTCGTGAATTGGTTACAGGAGGCAACATAAATGGAGTTCTTGCAGACAATGGGGACAAGTAAGCAGAACTAGTAACCAAATGTATGTTAGAATTAGGATTTGGGACTAACTCAGCTCCACAAAAATGGCTTGTGAGGAAAGCGCTGTTCCTCAAATATATACTCTTTTCAGATTCTATCTCTAGTCAATGACTTGCTTTTTCCGCAATACACCCCAAATGTCCAAGACTATTGGGATTTTGCCAGAGTAATAGGCAGGTGGCCCTTTTAATGGATCTAGGATAGGCTTTTATACCATCTTCAAATCCATAGAACCAATTAGGAGGTGAGGGTTTCTTTCCATATTTATACACTTTTCGGTCTGCCTCTAAAGACTAAAATGCAAGCCAATCTAGACAAGGTTCATTAGTCAGAGGTGTTGTCAGCCAGAAATTTTGACAAATGACAGTTCATGGTGGCCAAAAACCATCACAGATTAAGGCCAAAAAGTGTCTCAAGCTGCTGCAATGATTGCATAGCAGCATGAACAGGAGACTAAAGTTGAAGCATGGTTTAAAAATAAAGGGGGTCATTGGGTCCACCTGCCAGTAAATAAGTTACTTTGCATCACTAGTACCATCTAAATGGAAATGGTAACAGAAGACTTACGATGAAACCCATGTGTCTAAACACAGTGATGCTGAATTTAGATAAGAAAAAAATTGTGTTTCCACGAATCATGATTTATCCTAAAATGTGAATTAAGACACTACTTGCATACTCTCAAAACCACATTCAAACATTAAATGTATTTCACACAAATTACATGTATCTCTACGACTATAAGGCTTTAAGAAATAAGGAAAAGAAACCACCTGTTCTTGTTGGAGGAAATCCAACTTAGTCTTGTACAAGTTCATATATTTCCGTCGAAAACTTCTGCATCCAGGAAACTTAAAGAATTACTAAGACAAGGTAGATGAATGTGAAGGAGAGACTGCATAACAACACAAATCATAAGGAATGAGGTATACTACATTTCTCTTTCTTTTGGTGCCCTATAAGCATGAAAAGGAAGACAAATTTAAAGATACAAGTACTATACATAATAAGTACAACAAACAAATTTGGCAGACAATATAGTCCAGAGCTATCGAAAGGGGTTTAATCAAGGTTCTAACGATTAGAACTGAGGAAGTTACTTTTTCACACTTATAATTTTGCAAATGACACAATGTTGGTCTATTTCAGGGTATTAGTATTTCTGATATGCAAAGTGAGCAGCCCTTTCACTGATATGTTTCAAACCTGTGGTTTTGCAAACTCTTTTGGCTTTCTTTTTACTAGTCAAAGGATTCCTTATTCTCCATCTTAGTGTACTCTTCTCTCTTTCTATTTCTAGACAACTTTTATCAAAATAAGGACATAAAATTGAGCACAGAAGACAGATGCAGTTTCAGTTTTATGGATAACAGAACATATAAGGATAAAAAAAATCAGAAGACAATTCTTATCAATCAAATTGCCAATTGTGAATACAAAGCCTATCACTTGTCTCTGCAATTCACATTTAACAACGAATTTGTCTATTTATAATTACATTTAGCAACAACTAAACTTTCACTTCTGAGCATAATAAATAATTCATTTATAGTTTTTCACTGTATTTTTTTGTTAGGTTTGTCAACAATAATGTCGCCTGTGGCTTAAGGCTTGTCAATGACAAGGTGCATCAGCAACAAGAGGGTGCAAAGCAAAGGAGGAAAATCTAGCAATGGAGGAGAGATTTGTAGGAGAAATCAAACCCATACAACAGAAACCACTTTGGAGTCAAGTTTAGCCCCTAAATCTCATCTAATAATAGAACCAAATTAAACCCATCCAATGACAACCCACACAACTTCCACCCTCTTCTAAGACAACCAAGTCACATTCATTATTCTTCAAAGAAAACCACAATGACTTACTCTACTTCGACTAAACATGGACACCTCAAACAAACTCTCCCTTGGTGCACTAGCCTATAGATACACAACAAACGTCATTAGATCTGGTGGGATGAAATGAAGGTGGCAAGAGAGAAGGAATTGAGATGGTAAGAGATATTGAGGGAGATAAAGAGAGAGTAGACGGAGAGGGAAGGGAAGAGAAAGGCAACAAAGTAAGGGTTAGGATTACTTAGAAGGGGAGAAAGAGGGAGAGTAATGAGAATGGGAATGAGATAAAAGAGGACAATATGGAAATTCGATCTTAAATCAAAACCGTCATTTAAAATCATTAATTTAAGGGGGAACAATGTAATGTTAAAAAAACAAAGTGGTATTCAAAGTAATGTGATCAACATTGCAAAAATGTTTGGTGGGGCCATGCCCCTCCTCCGCCCCTACCAAGCTCCACCACTGCTAACAACCCTATACATCATATTAGGAGTCTAAGACTAAGCAAATAGAACTTCATCTCCTTTCGTCAAAGAAAATCCTAGCTAACACACTCCTTGGTAAATACATCCTAAGCTTAATCAATGGGCTGACCTTGTCAAAAAAAAAACTATCTCCTACTAGGTTTCTGTCTTTGAGATTCAGAGTCAATGTAGTTGAGTTACCCTTGGTCTTTCACCTATCTTCAACTGCCACAAAGGGAGAGAATACTCCTCTCCAAGGCTATCTCCTCGTACCTAGTTATTTAGTCTGCTTTATACATTTAAGTTTCTGCCAGAGTCAGCTATAACTGTTATTTTCAGTTATAACTGTCCTCACATTTTGGTTTTAGCTTCAACAGTATGTATACTGTAAGCTTAAGTTTTCCATACATTTTAGTTTTCCTATTACTTCAATAAAAACATGCGAAATACTTCATAACCGCAAGCACACCAAAAGGGCAAGCATATATTGAATATTACACAACAAAAAATTTGCAATTTTCATGTTACTGAGCGTGTTTTACACAAATCCCGCTTTCACATTGAACACCAATCCCTCCCTCACAGATTATTGGCGTCCATGACACAAAAGGAAATCAAACACAACCATTAGTGAGAGCAAAATTATATTACATGAACTTACAATCGATCACCAAAGTATCTCCATGATGTTTTCTTCAATTTCCTACGAACATCAGAAAGAACTGATTGCTGAGCATAGTGCCACCAAAATATTTGCCAGCCTTCACATTTTCTTGGTAAAAGACAATGCCAGGGGCGAAAGCGTCCATACCTATATAATATAATGATTAAAAATTTCAAAAACCTAATACATAAAAGAGACAATTTCATTTGAAAAGCGAGAATTTAAATAAAGGCAACATACAATTAGAATAATAGCTATCAAGCTGATCCTAGAAAGGTGATTTTCCCCAGTTAATGCTCATGGAAGGGAAAAGAACAAATTAATTACATTTGGATAATCAAAGATTTGAAGGAGCTATAGAGTAACTGATGCAAGTACCAAGTATTTACACAACCCTTCTGTTACCAAATGTAACAACTGAAAGTATGAAACCAGTTTAGCTCTATCAATGAATTACAAAATCCTGAGTCACTGAAAAAGTATTCAGTTTTGATCCTTCTGATACACTATTCAGCATAAGAACTGGAAGTCTGAAACTATTTTTAGCTTCAACTCAGATAACTAATGTGTACAATGAAGTTGTGCATGGTTTGTCCTGAAGTTAGATCTAGCCTTTGTGCAGAACACGAGAATCATACAATTGGCGGAACCACATGTCTTCCTAGATAAACATTTTCGCAATTTACAATAGATAAAAAGCATAAACCAATGAATATAATTGGAATTATTGTATTGTTGATATAATATTAGAATAACTGAGCAGTCAATAACTGGAAATATTTTTCACATCCACTGGTCTAACTACTGCAATAAGCAAAAGTGACAGACTGTGAAAGTTTTTTACTTTAATAGTAGATTGGAGAACCTATCTGATCAGCTGAAGTGTTTCTACAATTTCTTTAAAATCAAAATTGTTATAAACAAAGTTAAGTGAACAGTAAATAATTGTCAGTGTTTTAACCTTGCTTCGTGTTTCACTTCATATATATCAATATTTCGTTTCTATAAAAAAAACAAATATTTATACATCATGTGAAAGTATGTCCAGAAGGTACTTCTTTAACAGTACTAAAAACAGCTGTTGTAAAATGTGCAGCATGAGCTTAATGTGTTTATTTCCTCTTTCCTTTCTGCAGATTTATTTTTTCCTTATTTGAATTGATTAGTCGAGATTTTCTTATTTGTTGTAATCAGACTCAATTACGCCATGGTTCCAGCATAAGTTTTTATGACCAAGGCTGAATAAATTGTTGCACACTCTGAAAATATAAAGTGTATTTAATTGTTTTTCCTCAGATTTCAAGTCAAGCTTCTGGCAAGGAACTTACTTTTCTCTTAATCTACAAGTGCAAATATAATCCCACACAACACACATGTGCTGTAACTGAACCTCGTCTAAGGATATAACCTGATAAATGGGGACAATATTAGAACTACACATAAACAATGTAGGTAGAACAGAAAAAAGATAAATACCACTACATTAGTTAAATTGACCAAGTCCATGAAATGGGTACCAACCAAACCACTCAATTCGGCAGTGACAGAATACTGAGGAGCATTGCCATCAAGCTTTTGCAACCTGTTGTCCTAGAAAAGAGAATAAAAAACAAAGCATAAGTAGAAAGAAAAGCTTCTCACGGTCTTAATATTAATTTAAAAGAATACTGACCAGAAGGTTATGCATAAAAATAATAAGGGGAATGCAATACACCTCCACTGCACAATTAACGGAAATATGCAGTAAATATAAAAGAAGGTTGGAGTGTTTGCAAAAACTTGCAAGAAATGAAGCTACTGGCTGTCAAAACTGTGTCTAAGATCATAAAATCGCACAATCTTATGTGTTTTGGAGGGCTGTCCATGCTGGATCAGAGTGAAATCACTGATCTTGCTTGTTGGAACATGGAATCAGCAAGTTTTGGTTTACAATTTCGGCCATCTGCATCATCTGCATTCAGATCTTCCACCTGGTGACTTCATTACCATCTTCATGCTTTTGTTCTGGTTTCTAAATCTCTGCTCCCTCTATATTCTGAGTTAACTTGTCATGCCAAAAAATGTCTTCAAGTTTTGATGCTTGGGTTACACTAGAACCAATTTGTTGTTTTAGTATTTATAATTGTGTCATCACAAAATTATGTTGTCCGATGCATGAGATCTTTTTATAATGAATTTTAAATTTTAGTTAAATGATGTGATTTAGATGTCATTTTTTGTTAACGCCATCATTTTTTATGAATATGTATAAATTTGCATTTTCAGTAGGATCTTGCAATCCATATGTTACGATTCTGTGATTTACAATATTTCACCCCCTTCTCAGTCCTTGGTAGGATCTCAATATAAACAACATTGATTACAATTACTATAGAATAGGAATAGGAAACTTTACTGACAGAAAAGTACAGGGGCTGAAACGTCATGACAAGTAAATTACAAAAGAAAACAGCTAGAACCTAAGATATTGAATCATGCGATAGGGCATGCTAACTACTTTGCACGTCTAACAAACAAAGAAACACCACTAAAGAGACCATAAGCAGGACCATACACATCGTCTCTCTCTTTGTAATAGATATAGATATATAAAGTTACAGTTCATTTTCTAACAGTGAGCTAAAATCATAAATAAAACAACAATTAGTAAGATGCAACATGTAACTACTGAGAATCCGGGTTCTACTAAAGATGTCCATACCGAAAGAATTAAGGTTGCATCACATGGTGCCAATATAGAATAGTAATGTTCTCCTTCCAACCTAATATTGCTTGCTGAGTACGAGTCACCCATACTGTTCATAGTTACCAAGTCCATGGAGCCATGAAACAATCTGGAATAAAATTCCAGCCCCTTGACTTCTACTATTTTATGTTCTTGGCCCACTCTCATCCTTCCATTTACAGACCTGAAATATAAGGAGAAAAAATAAGTCACTCTAAGTCAAATCACTTGCATTAATTGGGATTTGCTCACTTGCAATCTCCTGCAGGGTAGAGATAAAATTTGAAACAGGACTACAACATTTCAAACACAATACCATTAACTATACCAACAGAATGTTACAATTAATTTGAACTTCAAAGGAGGTTGTTAGAGATATGATTTGATTATGTTAGAATTATGATTTGATTACATTAAATAGGGAGGTATGATAGGATTTGATAGGGAAATATCTTACCAAACATTTCTCATTATTAGATATTGATTTTAGTCTTTATCATTGTATCTCTTTTTTCATTATAAATAAGAATACTCGTGTACAAAACACATGGATTTCTTTATATCCCTTCCCAGGGTTTCAGGCTTTCAGGCTTCTCAACCTGGTACTTTCTAGTACCATCCTCTGTATTTGTTTTGTCACTAATCCTTTCAACATATCAAGAGCCCAATGAGATCCTTTTTCGTGCTTTCCCTGTGAGCCCACTGCTCATATTTTTTAGAAACTTCGTATATTTTACAGTTTCTGTTTTTTCATTCTAGTCAACGCCAGTGTTAACCACCATCGTTTTTTCCAGCAAGCTTTTCTTTTCCAACATTCTTCATACCCTTAGAGCATTTTTTCTTCCTATCAACCACCATACTCTCTAAACACTTTTGTTTTTCAGTAGCAATCATGTCATGTCATCTACACATTTCGAGCTTTCCTGCAGCTGCTGTGTCTTTTGAACAATTTTGCTTTCCAACAGTCATGGTGTTCCCCAAGCATTTTTGCTTTACCACAGTAGTCATGTCCTTTACACATTTTTTTGCTTTTGGGCAATCATAGTGCACTCGAACCATTTTTGTTCTCCAACAGTCATGGCACTATCCAACCAGATTTTGCTCAATAGCAGTCCTCGTGCTCTCCAACATTTGCAAAAAGCTTGACTCATAATACATATGTTCCAACTTGAGGCAGGTGTTAAACACATCATTTGTCATTATTACTTTCTCAGCTCCAATGACCAAATGACTGACATGATTCTCTTAATGGGTCCTATGTTAATGACATTTACAACATGCTTGTCTGATGATACATTTCCTCCAACTTGAATGGGAGTGTTAGAGATATGATTTGATTATGTTGTAGATATGATTTGATGACATTAAATAGAAAGATATGGTATGATTTGAACATATCCAAGCAAGGTTAGCTCAACAGCAGCTGTCATGCCCTCCAACATTTGTAACAAGTTTGACTGATATGCTTCATTCGCTCCAACTTGAGGGGGGAGTGTCAAGGATATTATTTGTCATTATTTAACTTATTAGCTCAAACAACCAAATGGCTTACATGATTCTCTAAAGGGCTCTAGTGTTAATTACATTTGTAACAAGCATGTATTATATGATACATATGCTCCAGCATGATAGGAAGTGTTAGAGATATGATTTGATTATGTTAGTAGATATGATTTGATTACATTAAATAGGAAGATATGGTATGATTTGATAGGGAAATTAATATTGATTTTTTTTCCTTATTATTGTATCTCTTTCTATTTTAGATAACAACACTCGTGTGTACAAAACACACAGAATTCTTTATATCCCTTCTGAATTTCTATCTTCCGGACATGGTACCAGAGCTGTATCATCCTCAATGACTTGTTTTGTCACTAATCCTTTTAATAAAGGTAAAATGATTAACATTTACAAGATGAAGCCAACTTTCAAACCAAATATTCCAGAGAAATCACTAAGAACTCGAGAATACAATCATGAAAACATTCATATCAAATATTCCACATCCCCGAAATAGATCCAGAAAAAAGCTCTTTAAAAATCTTCAACAAAAAAAAAATCTAATTATAAAAGTAAGACGAAAATAAGAGAGCATTACCCGAGGAGATTTTGCTTCATGGTCAAGCTAGTAAACTTCAAACCAAACATAACATGCCCCTGAAAAACATTAAAAATAAACAACTGTTAGTCAAAGTTAGTTGTAAATAAGCAAATCCTTAAAATAAGTAGATTTGAGAGCAACATGCAAGACCTCGGTAATTTGAAAGGGAAAATGTGCAAAATAAACATACCGTATCATTCTGCATATCACTGTATAATACGTGAAAATTCCTTATGTCTACTTGAATGCTGTCAAGGATCTGAAAGAAAAGCAATAAGGTATAAACATATTGGCATAAAGCATTAGTCGAACCAAGTATGAGTGTCCAATTTGGAAGAAAAGGACACTCATTAAGAAGAGATATAAAATCTACACAAATAGGACGATGTAATATCTTCCATAACTACACTACTAAAACAGAAAACCACAAAAACAGAACTCAATAGCAACTAACATGGCACAATGGCACAAATCTTCATATAAATTTGAAATTGTAATTTTTCTTCTTCGTTTTTATAAATTATTCTGCACCAAGGTCCAGCAATAGAAACTTAAAAAATGAAATCGACAATGTGTACAACAAAAATAAAAAATGCAAAACAGTAGTATTATCCAATACAGCTATAAGAAGTTTATTAATACCAGATAAACTTAGAAACCATTCCAACGCAAATTCGTAGCAACAAGAAAGCTTCAATAGAGGTGGTCATTGATATGGTACATTTGACCAAGTGTTTTGGTTCTCGCTGCCTACGATGTTCTTAAAAAATCAAGTTTAGAAACAGATATGATTATACATATATATAAATATATATATATGCTCTATTCCAATATTTTGAAAAATTAATCAGACATTTAATTGATAAAGGCACCAGTTCAAGGTTTAATAGTTCAACCAATCTTGTCAAATTTGCAAGTATACCCCTAAACTCGCATGATATTGGGAGTTTTGGTGACCAAGCAGGCAAACTTGGTGGGCAACATGGAAATTTCACAACCGTTGCTAAATCACAATTTTGCTAGCAAAATTGGATGCTCGTCAGTCATGTTGATCTTGAACTGAGTCTGTGTGGACTTGGTTTTCTAACACAAAATAATAATCAAACCATATTGGGCTTTCCAGGTTGGGTTCATTTACCCAGCTTTAGAGTTGAAAAAACACAACCCTATTTCCCCTAGGGATCTAAAACGTGAATCTGAACCATATCTCCATCTCTGCAAACACAATGGCAACGACCCCCATTGCTCTCCCATTGCCGTTGTTGGCCACCAAAGACCCTCATATCACTGTTGCAGGCCATAGTCTACCCCCATATCACCATCAGTAACCCTCCCTTAACTGTCCCGACCCTCCCATCATTATTGTTGACACTCCCATTACCATTGTCGTCGCTGAAGCTCACATCACCAATAACATCATTGAAGCTCCCATCAACACAACCAAAACTCCAATTGTCGCCACCAATGCTCCTCCACTGTCGCCAACTGTTGAGGGTATAACCAAACTGGTTCCTAGTTAGACTGGTTGGGCTAGCCAAGTACGGTTTAAAAAAAATGTTATATTCACACTTTAAGTAAATTAAATGAGGGGCACATTACAGATGAAAATCATTCCTGGGCATTTACCAAATAACACAAACTTACAGGAGCTTGGTCCTTGACACCTAGGACAAACTAGACTAGATTGACAAAAACAGACTAGCCTAGGCAGAAACAACAATAATACCTAGTGAAAAAGAAATAATCCTACCTTTGTGGTTACATGAGAAATGAACGATTGCCCAGCTTGACTACCTGCAGAAAAAACCTATTAATAAAAACCAAATATACAATATTTCACCATCATATTAGGTTGACCATCACATGTATTAGCACAAGAAAACAGGTCAAAAGTTGAAATTTAATCTTGTGGAACATTATTAAATTCTCAAATGTTTGTTAGAAAGAAGAGAGGAAAGTAAAAAACCATTGGAGGATAATGTATCCTACTATCTTCTGTAGTAAAGCATGCAACAACGTAAAAAACATTTGCTCCCAAATCATTGTTTTATAGGAATTGAAAACCAAACAAACCGACTAGCCAATAAATAATAAAAATTATTGGTTCCCATCTTGTCTTTGAAAACATATGGATTCATCACTACACATTCCTCCCCGTCATTAAGGAGAGAAGGAATTGACTAGGGCCCGCTAAAGTTTAGGGCTAAGCAAATGCAAGAATTGAATTGAATTATTATGAAATTGAGTTTTAAAGGTGATTAGCATCATGGTTTTAGAGAATTGAATCAAATTAAATTATTCTAAATTTTGAATTGCTTGAACTATCTGAATGGTTCGAATTATCACCAATGGACATCTTATTTTGGAATATATTTTCCAATCTCATAAGTTATAGTCTAGATTAGTTCAAACAGTTCTATTTAGGAAAAATTCAGTCATTAAAAACTAAACTAATATATAACAATTCAGTTTAGTTTTTTCTATACAATTCAATTCAGAATCAATTTAGTTCAGTTCAAATATTTTTGAAAGCCCTAGATAAGTTTTGTATAAATGAAGAAATTGAAATTCATTCACTGACATGAGAACCTGAGCTTAATAAAAGTCCTTAAAAAAGATTCATTCCTAAGATATGCTGGCATTGAGAAGGAAACTTACCATGGCAAAATGGAAAAGGATGGCAATGTTAATTGTTATTTATTAAGTAAAGAATAAGAAAGAGCCTAGTGTACGAGGCTCTGTTAGTAAGGGTTGAGGAAGGTAGATGTACATAACCTTAGCCCAAAAAGCAGAAAGCCTGTTTACAGGATTTGAACCCATGAGTCAGGTCACAAAGCAGTAACCTTATTGTTGCACCAAGGCTTGCCCTAATTTATGTTAAGTGATGAATATGAAAATATTTTTTCACAACAGATAAAAATCAAGGCTTAAACATGTCAAGGCAGTGTAGCCACAGGTAGAGGGAGAAGGAGCTTTATCAAGAAGTTAGACCTTAAGAATTGATATCATACAAAAGAAAATTTTAGTTTTTACTTTTTTGGAAAAAGCTGTAAACCCTTCTTGAGGCCTTCCGTTGAATTTATAATATATTCCCTATCTCTCAAATCAAGGTTCGATACAATCCAAAGCCTTATTTGGAGCTTCACCAGGAAATTTAATTTTCCTTCTTACATAGAAAATAATAAAATATATTTGAACATAAAAGTTTCAAATGGAAGTTAAATGGCTTACCACACACCCGTCTGGATAATTTTCCCAACTCTGCTGCTGCTAGCTTGGCCTTTTTTCCAGCAAATTCTCTTTTTTCAACAGCATCAGAACTCCACTATTACAACAACATAGAATAGTTAATAAACTCTACAATAAATATCGTACATAACAAAAATGTTTGACTACAAATAAACAACTGAGAATCTAAAATTTCTTTACTATGTTTTTTCATTAATGGTTACAGGTCACTGGTTATAGGTTCTTTTGAAAGAGAAGCTTAGACACAGAATGCTGGAATTAAGAAGTACCTCTTGATCACCTCGCTGTGATGCAGAAATAAAGACATCCTCTAAAATTATTATAATGGGGTCCCAAGGCTTTTTCCAAGGAATTTTTATGCTTAACTTTCCAACTCGACCTAGCCAAATTTTCAAGCTATGTTAGGAAAGAAATATAGGAGTTTCGACAAGAATTTTCCAATCCACTTCTTTCAATCAACCAGTTCATCAGAAAAAAATCAAAAACAGAACAGCATAACTATAAATAGAAGACAAAGTGTATGGAATAGAAAAACAGGTACAGATTTTTTATGGAAATGAGGTGCATCTGTTAATTATATGTTGTAGGAGGATGAATTTGCTATACCTTGCTTTAGTGCAAAGGGGAGCTGGAGATAATCAAATGCATCGAGTATCAGCTCCACATTCTCCAACAGTACTTCCTCTATGCAATAATAAATGTCAACTCAAAGATCAGTTCGCAAAAATGCGCTAACACTGATTCACAAACTAATAGAATTAACAAGTAAACCTCCATTTTGGCCTTTCAAATATACAAGTGCTATCAGTTTGGTCATCTGAGAACAACCACCTCAACACATCATAACGACTCATCAGTACCAATTTTTTGAAATCAAATAGGTCCTTCAACAACCTTTTAAACAGAAATTCAACTTTTTCAAAAGAGCAATTTGACATATTTTGTTGAAAATATTGTTAGAGGAGCAGATAAATATTATCGGAAGTCCAAACTGAGTTTCCACTCAAATCAACTACACAAGAGTGAGGGACAGCAGCATTGGCAAGAACGTAAACACTAGGGTAATTTCAACACGCACTAACATACTACCAAAAGGTAAGTATCAAAACAATAGGAAACATAATTACTGAAGAAGCACAACGAGTAAATCACGTACCGAGCCTAATCTTCAGCTGCTCTTTCTGGATATCTTTGAAATACCGTCCCAGGTAACCCAGGAGCAACTGATGAACCAGTCCCTCAAACATTGCTGGAGAATTATCTTCGCAGTTGCAACATTAACATCTTAGTTTGATTTCACTCAAATCAAATACCAATCGAATACGGTGTTATAGATTTTATTGTTAGGTATCGTTGGTAGTGATTCGAGCGATGATGGTTGTGAGCGGATGAAAGGAGCAGAGAGAGAAAAGAGGGGGAGCGAAGCCAGTGCGAGTTTCGAATCGAATAGAATGGAATACGCAACTTTTTCTTATATGGTTTTTTTTTTTTTTCTTTTTGTAGGGTTTTTTTGGATTTTTATTTACGAGTGTTTTGTTTTTGGCGTTGGAACCCCGCGTTGGCGGAGGGGGGTAAAAAAATGGTGGTAAAG